>Ga0129317_1000033_pt1 | contig 169355 bp, 169 predicted proteins | sample Cm1ome_FD_94430 | JGI IMG/M metagenome (GOLD analysis project Ga0129317, IMG submission 94430) | Eastern black-and-white colobus group fecal microbial communities from Wisconsin, USA - Cm1105 metagenome | ecosystem: Host-associated > Mammals > Digestive system > Large intestine > Fecal...
CAGTGTTGAGGAAACCCTTAATGCCCTTCTGGATGCAGAAGCTGACAAACTGGTGCAGGCTGAACGTTACGCACGCGACACGGCCCGCCAAGGCTATCGTGCAGGTCATTATGACCGCTCCTTTACTACTCAGGCCGGAGAAGTTAATCTCAAGGTTCCCAAACTCAAGGGAGTAACTTTTGAGTCTGCCATTACCCAACGCTGCCAAAGGCGTGAATGCTCTGTCGAGGAGGCTCTTATTGAGATGTACATGGCAGGCGTTTCCATGTGCCGTGTAGAGAGCATTACAGAGATTCTCTGGGGTCAGAAGGTATCTGCTGGTACTATTAGCAACCTCAATCAAAAATGCTTTGCACAGATTGAGGAGTGGCGTTCCAGGAAGCTCACTGAAAGATATCCCTATGTCTTTGTAGATGGTATATTCCTCAAACGTTGCTGGGGCGGTGCCTTTGAAAACGCTTCCGTGCTTGTAGCTATCGGTGTTACTGAGGATGGCTACCGTGAGGTTATAGGCACTGCAGAAGGCCTTAAAGAGGATACTGCCAGCTGGAAAAGCTTCTTCGTATGGCTAAAAAGCCGTGGCCTTGAAAGTGTTAAGCTCATTATTGGAGATAAAAATTTAGGCATGGTTGAAAGCATAGGTGAAGTGTTTCCTGAAGCCAAATACCAGCGTTGTACTGTTCACATGTATAGAAATATTTTCTCTGTTGTCCCTCGTAAAAAGTGCAAAGAAGTGGCTAAAATGCTTAAGGCCATCCATGCTCAGGAAAACAAGGAAGCAGCCAAAGAAAAGGCCAAGCTGATTATTGAGAAACTGCTAGCAAGCAATAGTTGGGGAACAAAGAGATATTTAAACATGAAACACTTGGCTAATCTTATGAGTGATGAAGCATATCTGAAGGAAAAAATCTCATAATAATGACTTAATATGCAAAGGTAGTTCTTGCAGGATGGTTGTCATTATGGTAATGTGTACTAGCCGTCAAGGGTACTTAAACTGTTGTGTCTATTGAACAAGAGAAAAATTGCGCAAAACTATTGAAAGTACCTATATTTCTAAAGCTATCTTTCAGTGAAAGGTACCAAGCTTATTATAAAGCAGCTTTGGTATCTTTCTTTATTTATAAACTTTGCACCACTTATTGTACTTTTTGCTTTTGGTGCTAAATTGTCGCGACTATTTCACAGTGCAGCCTTTGCTTTTCGTCAATTTATGTAGTACAATAATATATTGAAAAACTATATCATTTGGAGGAGGCTGCTCTGTGATTCATAAAACATCTGCGATGGTTGAAGCGGGCATTATGGCGGCGATTGCCATAGTCATGGCTCTAATAATAATGTATGTGCCCGTGTTGGGCGTTTTCGTAAATTTTCTGTGGCCGCTGCCTATTGTTATCTGCGGCTGTCGTCATGGATTAAAATGGAGCATTATGACTCTTTTGGTAGCGACGATTATTATTGCCATGCTTATGAGCCCTATTAACGCTTTCTTTTTGGCAGCAATTTTTGGCTTGCTAGGTTTGATTTTGGGTGAATGTATGCGTCGGCATTTATCGCCTATGAAGCTGATGCTGTACGGTAGTGTGGGCGGTATTATCGCCTTAGTTTTAAATATTGTGCTGAGCTTTTTGGTTTTGGGCATTGACCCTATCAACATGATGTTTACTTCCTTTGATGAAAGCTTAGTGCAGTTGGCGGAATATTATCGCGAGCACGGTATGAGCGAGGCAGATATTAAGACATCTATTGATTCTTACAAAGAAATGTTTCGGATGATGCGTATTATTATGCCAGGAGCATTTTTCCTGTGCGCGCCTGTAATGGCTTTTGTTAATTATATTGCGGCGAAAAAAATTCTTGTGAAGCTTGGCGAGAGCTTTGAGAATTTTCCGGACTTTGTTCTGCTGAAGGTGCCTAAATGGGTTTTGTGGCCTTACTGCATTTCTTTGCTGGCGGTGACGTATTTTTATCAAACGGACCAAAGCAGCTGGATGTACAATATTTCGGTAAATGTGCAGACGGTGTGCAGCTTTGTTTTAGTGTTTCAAGGCATTGTGCTGTTGTATTGGTTCGTTGATACCAGAAAAAAACCGCGCTGGTGGGCAAATATAGGCATGCTTTTACTGTTTGCGATTCCTATTTTCTCGCAGATTATGGTTTATGTAGGCGCTTTTGATTTGGTGTTTGATTTCCGCAAGATTAGAGGGCGTTAATGTTTTTGATTCAGCGTTAAGCTGTGTATTGATTCGAGGTGGAACTGTATGTTTAACAGATTTAACCACAATATGAATTCCAAGGTTGACACTAATGTTTATTTTTTGCTGATAGTGTTGTTGGCGCTTTTGGTTGGTTATTTGCAGCCTAAGTTGATTGTGCCTGCGCTGCTTATAGTGGCAGTAACCTATTATTTCGGCCGCCGTAATATTATCAACAAAGAGATTTTTTTCAGCAGCTATTTAGATAATATTATCCGCAATATTGAGCGCACTAATTATTTTGCCGTGCGCAAAATGGATATTGGTATGGCCGTTTTTTCTAAGGATGGCAAGCTGCAATGGAAAAATAATTTGTTTGCTCAATGGGTGGGGAAAAAGAATTTAGAAGGCAAGCTGCCGGAAGAAATTCTGCCTTTACAGCCTAACGCTTTTGAAATGCTCAGCGTGCGCGACGGTGAGCAGATAATTCAGCTGGAAGGTCGCTACTACCGTATGAAATATGCCAGCGTGCAGACGCAGGAGCACGCTAATAAAAAAGATGATTTGAGCACTAACAGCGGCTTGATGATTTATTTAACAGATATTACGGATTTTGAACTGCTGCGGCAAAAATACAGCAACGATAAAATCTGTTTGGCTTATGCTCGTTTTGATAACTATGAGGAAGTTACGCGAGGTTTAAGCGAAACCAATATTGCCAACTTAAACGGCGAAATCAATGAGCTGTTGACTAAGTGGGCAGCTTCGCAGCATGGCTTTATATGCCGTATGAATAAGGAAATAAGCCTTTTGGGTTTTACCCAATCGGCAGTGCTGGATATGATGGAGGATAAGTTCATTGTTTTGGACCGTATCCGCGAGATTCGTTCCGGCAATAAATTTGCGCCGACTTTTAGTATTGGCGTAGCCTGTGACGGTGTAACGTTGGAGGAATTGGTGCAGAATGCCAATAAAAGTTTATATTTGGCTTTAGGACGCGGCGGCGACCAAGCAGTTGTTTTAAAGGATAAAAACACTCAATTTTTTGGCGGTACCTCCACTGTTGCTGCTAAGAGCACTCGTGTGCGCGCTCGCATTGTAGCTCAGACTATTCACGAGCAGATGCAGCTGGCAGATAGAATTTTTGTTATGGGTCATCACAATGAAGATTATGACGCTATTGGCGCAGCTGTGGGCATGGCAAAGCTTGGCTTAGCTTTAAATAAAGAAACTTATATTATAGCCAGTGAGCACAACGAATATTACAACCGTATTTCCGAAATTTTAGCGCACGAGAATATTATTCTTTCGGATAACGAAACTAAGTATTTTGATATTGTGTTGCATGAAGAGGAAGCCGTGCGCTTGGTAACGCCTAAGAGCCTGCTGATTATTGTTGACCATCACCGCGCTGCTCTGTCGGCTTCGCAGAAGCTTTTGGCTGCGGTGCGTAACCGCATTGTTATCGATCATCATCGTCGGGCGGAGGATATTATCGGCGATACCGTGTTGCTTTATCTGGAACCCTCCAGTTCGTCTACCAGCGAGCTGGTAACGGAGCTTATCTGCTATTTTGACGACGGTCTGGAAATTACGCCTGCAGAAGCAACTGTTCTTTATGCCGGCATTGCGTTGGATACCAAGAATTTTGCCGTGCAAACCGGCGAGCGTACTTTTGAAGCAGCGGCCTTACTGCGCCGCAGCGGTGCGGCTCCCAATTTAGTGCGTCAGCTTTTTAAAGATAATATCGATATCGTACAGATGCGGGCAAGACTTATTGCTGAAGCCAAAACGCCGATTCCGGGTTTGGCGATTTCTGTTATGCGTAATGCAGTACGCGATACAAAGTCTTCCGTGCTTGCTGCACAAACTGCTGATACCTTAATTACAGTGGAAGGTATTGCTGCCAGTGTGGCAATAGTTGAATATAAAGACGGTTATCTTGGCATCAGCGCCCGCAGCGACGGCAGCGTCAACGTGCAGGTTATAATGGAAGAATTAGGCGGCGGCGGCCATCAGACTGTGGCCGGCGTGCAGCTTGCCAATAAACGCGCCAAGGATGTAGAACCGCAGATTATTGCATTAGCAAAAAAACAATTAGAGGAGAGAGATAATAATGAAAGTAATTCTGTTGCAAGACGTTAAAAGTTTAGGTAAAAAAGGTGATGTTGTAGAAACTGCCGAGGGCTATGGCCGTAATTATTTGCTGCCGCGCAAGCTGGCTAAAGAAGCAACTACCGCTAATTTAAATCAGGCTAAAGCTGATAAAGCAACTGCCGCTCACCGCGCTGCGCAAGCTAAGGATGAGGCCGTTGTTTTGGGCGCGCAGGTAGAAAAAATTGTTGTGCACATGAAAGTGCGCGTTGGCGATAACGGTAAAATGTTTGGCTCTGTAACCGGTAAGGATGTTGCCGAGGCCTTGATTAAGCAAACCGGACTTAACATTGACCGCCGTAAAATTGAGTTGAAAAATGCAGTTAAGGGTTTAGGCGAATATAATGCCGTAGCAAAGCTGCACACGGACGTAACTGCTTCCTTTAAGGTAATGGTTGAAGCAGAATAACATTATGGAAGAAAGAGTACCACCTCAAAATATAGAAGCCGAGCAGTCGGTGCTGGGCGCTATGCTCATTGATAAGGAAGCCATTGCCAAGACTACGGAAGTTTTGAACAGCGACGACTTTTATCGTGAAGCTCACAGAGTAATTTTTAACGCGATGCTGGAGCTGTACAATAAAAATGAAGCTGTGGATATGGTAACCGTAACAGATATTCTGCGCCGGGAAAATAAGCTGGAGGATGTTGGCGGTATTGCCTATATTACCAGTTTGGCTAATGTGGTGCTGACGGCAGCTAATGTAAAATTTCATGCTGATATTGTAGCGGAAAAAAGTATTCTGCGCCAACTGGTGCGTGTTTCTACAGAAATTGCTGCCATGGGTTATGAAGCTAACGACGAAGTAGGCGTTTTGTTGGATACGGCGGAAAGCCGCATTTTAGAAATTTCCAACCGCAAGAAAAAGGCAGATTTTACACCCATCAGCGCGGTACTTATGGAAAGCGTACAAAATATTGAAAAGCTGCTGGAAAATAAAGGCGGTCTTACCGGTCTGCCGTCTGGATTTAACGATTTAGACAAATTGACCAGTGGGCTGCATCCTTCTGATTTTATTATTTTGGCAGCGCGTCCTTCCATGGGTAAAACTGCGTTAGCTTTAAATATTGTGCAGAATGTAGCTTTACGCGCGCATAAAAGAGTGGGCGGACAGCCGCGCAGCGTAGCTTTTTTCAGTTTGGAAATGAGCAAGGAACAGCTAGTTAACCGTATGCTCTGTGCGGAAGCTAATATTGACAGTCAGCGTCTGCGTGTCGGTGAAATGAACGACAAGGATTGGGACGCTCTGTGGGTTGCCTGCGATACTATGAGCAAGGCTAATATTTTTATAGATGATACTGCCGGTATCACGGTTATGGATATGCGCAGTCGTGCCCGCCGCCTGAAAGCGGAGCATGGCTTGGATTTAATTGTAGTAGATTATTTGCAGCTTATGCAGGGCAGCGGCAAACGTAACAATAGCGGCGACCGCCAACAGGAAGTTTCGGAAATTTCCCGCTCGCTAAAAGCGTTGGCGCGTGAATTAGATGTGCCTGTTTTAGCATTGTCCCAGCTGAGCCGTGGTGTAGAAGCGCGTCAGGTGAAGCGTCCTATGCTCAGCGATTTGCGTGAATCCGGTTCTTTAGAGCAGGATGCAGATATAGTTGCTTTTCTTTACCGCGAAGATTATTATAATCCTGAAACCGAAAATAAACACACGGAGCTGATTATTGCTAAGCATCGTAACGGCCCTGTGGACACTGTTAATTTGTTCTTCCATAAACAATTTACAAAATTTGTTGGCTTCACTAAGCGTGAGGGCTAAAATATTATTAAGGACTGCTGAAAATGAGGCAGCTCAAAAATCTAACGATTGGAGCTGGCTGCATTAACGGCAGCCCTTTTTGTTGGCGAAAATTTTATTCTGCTTCCGAATATTTTCTCTTGATTGTCTAAAAATGTTCAGAAAGCTTGCGTTTATCTGCGGAAAATGATATTATTATTATGTACTAAATTGCAATGAAGAATCTGAAGGTAAAGTATTGGCTTTCAGATGTTTTTTCATGAATAAAAATGCTTGGGAGGCATACGGAAAATGATTGATCGCTATACTCATCCGGAAATGGGTAATATCTGGACCCTCGAAAACGAATTTCGTACTATGTTAAAGGTTGAAATCTTAGCTTGCGAAGCTATGAACAAGCTGGGCATTGTTCCTGACGATGCTTTAAAGGATATTCAAACCAAAGCTGATTTCCGTTTGGAGCGTATAAAAGAAATTGAAGCAGTAACCAACCATGATATTATTGCTTTTCTGACCAACGTTGCTGAATATGTAGGCGATGCATCTAAATATATCCATAAAGGACTTACCTCCAGTGACGTTAAAGATACTGCTTTGTGCTATATGACTGTACAATCTGCTGATTTGCTGATGCGTCATCTGGAAAATTTCCATACTATTCTGCGCCGCCGTGCTGCCGAATTTAAAAATACCGTTATGATCGGCCGTACTCACGGTATTCATGCTGAACCCATGACCTTTGGTATGAAATTTTTGCTGTGGTCTGACGAAATTGAACGCGATATGGCTCGTCTGCAGCAAGCTCGCGATTTGATGGCTGTGGGTAAACTTTCCGGCGCTGTTGGCACTTATTCCAATATTGATCCTTTCGTAGAAGAATATGTATGCAAAAAACTCAATTTGCAACCTGTGCGTTTGGCAACCCAGGTAATTCAACGTGATCGTCATGCTCATTTCCTGACTACCTTGGCTGTTATTGGTTCTTCTTTAGATAAAATGGCTACGGAAATCCGTAATTTGCAGCGCACCGATATCCGTGAAGCTGAAGAATATTTTGCTCCCGGACAAAAGGGTTCTTCCGCTATGCCTCATAAACGCAATCCTATTACCTGCGAAAAGGTAAGCGGTATGGCTCGTCTGTTGCGCGGATATGCTGTGGCGGCTTTGGAAGACGTTGCTCTGTGGCATGAACGCGATATTTCTCATTCTTCCGTAGAGCGCGTAATTCTGCCGGATGCTACTATTGCTTTAGACCATATGCTGCGTAAATTTACCAATATTATTGATAAACTGCTGGTATATCCTGACGCTATGATGGCTAATTTGAATAAAACAGGCGGCTTGATTTTCAGCCAAAACTTGCTGATTGCATTGGTAACTAAAGGCGTTCTGCGTGAAGACGCTTACAAGTGGGTACAGCGCAATGCTATGGCCCGCTGGCTGGAAGGCGCAGACTTTAAGACTAATGTTGAAGCTGATCCGGATATTAAAAAATATCTTACCGATGAAGAAATTGAACATTGCTTCGATCCTAAACCTATGCTGCGCAATGTTGATTTGATTTTCTCTCGTTTTGATTTATAATTGAAAATAATAAGGAGTGACCATTAATGGCATCTGTTATAGTTTTAGGCGCTCAATGGGGCGACGAAGGTAAGGGTAAAATTGTTGACTATTTGGCGCAGAAGGCTGACGCTGTTGTTCGTTACAGCGGCGGCTCTAATGCCGGTCATACTGTTGTAGTTAATGACATCAGCTATAAGCTGCGTCTGCTGCCCTCCGGCGTTTTGTTTAAAGATAAAATCAACGTTTTAGGCAACGGCGTAGTTATCAATCCCGGCGTTGTACTGGCTGAAATTGCCGGTATGAAAGAAAAGGGCATTGATTGCAGCAACCTTGTTATTTCTGACCGCGCTCATGTTGTTCTGCCGTATCATCAGCGTTTGGATGAACTGCAGGAGGAAGCTTTGGGCAGTCATAAAATCGGTACCACTAAAGGCGGCATCGGGCCCTGCTATATGGATAAGGTAGCGCGCGTAGGTATTCGCGTTTGCGATTTGATGGAGCCTGAAACCTTTGCCGAAAAGCTTAAAGTAAATATGGAAGCTAAGAACGCCATTATTACTAAAATTTACGGCGCGGAGCCTTTTGATTACGAAACAGTTCTGCAAGAATATTTGGCTTATGCAGAACAACTGCGTCCTTATGTTACCGATACAGCGGTAGTTTTAGACGAAGTTTTTGCCGCTGATAAAAAAGTTTTATTTGAAGGCGCACAGGCAACTTTCTTGGATATTGACCATGGTACTTATCCGTATGTTACCAGTTCTAATCCTACCGCCGGCAACGCCTGCACCGGCAGCGGCATCGGCCCTCGCTTTATTGATCACGTTGTTGGCGTAGTTAAGGCTTATACTACCCGCGTAGGTGAAGGCCCTTTCATCACCGAGCTTTTGGATACCGACGGCCCTGGTACGCAGATTCGTGAAACCGGTCATGAATACGGCACTGTAACCGGTCGCCCGCGTCGCTGCGGTTGGTTGGATGCCTTTATGCTGCGTTACAGCGCTCGCGTGAACAGCTTGGATTATTTGGCAATTACCCGTCTGGATATTTTAGACCAAATGCCGAAAATTAAAATGTGCGTTGGCTACAAAATTGGCGACGAGATTTTAAAACGTATTCCTGCAAGCTTGAATGTGCTGGCCAAAGTTGAGCCGATTTTTGAAGAGTTTGACGGCTGGATGACTGATATCAGCGGAATTCGCGATTACGATAAGCTGCCGGAAAACGCTAAAAAATATTTGGCACGCATTGCCGAGGTTTCCGGTGTGGAATTGGGCATTGTTTCCGTTGGTCCTAACCGCGAGCAAACCATCGTTTTACAAGAACTGCTGTAATTTACTAAGAGTTTATTGTATAAAACTCTTGACGTAAATATATAAAAAGAGTATAATACTCATGTTGCTGTTATTGCAGTTAATGATTCACTAGCTCAGTCGGTAGAGCACCTGACTTTTAATCAGGGTGTCCGGGGTTCGAATCCCCGGTGGATCACCAAATTAATAAATTATACTGCTATCCTATTTAGGGTAGCAGTATTTTTTATGTCTAAAAATTTTTATAACGTATCCCTTAGACAAGCAAAGTAAGTTCAATCACATAAAATTTCAGAAAATCGTTTACATTTGTTCTGACAAATGTTACAATGAAGCTAAAGAAAGGTGCGGTGATAATATGCTGACTTTGGAATTGCTGCAAAAAATGCTTTTAACGGCAGCGGTAGCCTTAAAAGAAAACGTAATTCCTCTATGCGAGCTGGACAGTGTAGCAGGCGATGGAGATCACGGACTGACTATTGGCCGTATGGCTGACGCTATCAAGCAAAGAGTGGAAAGCGGCGCAAGCGCTGACATTAAAGAGCTGCTGGATGATTTGTCCATGGATTTTATGGGGGTAAACGGTGGCAGTGCAGGTCCCTTGTGGGGAACGGTTTTCGGCGGTTTTGCTGAGGGCGTGGACGAAGGTGCGGCCGAATTAGATACTGCTGCTGTGCACAAAATGCTGGAGCAGGCTAAGGAAGATTTTATGGATATTTCTAAAGCAAAACCCGGCGATAAAACTATGGTAGATGCTCTTTATCCGGCATTAGACGCCGGTATTGCCTGCAGCGGCGATACTAAAGCTATCTTCACAGCTATGGCCGCAGCTGCTAACAAAGGCGCTGAGGCTACGGCAAATATGGTAGCGCGTTTTGGCAGAGCTAAAAACGTAGGCGAGCGCAGCTTGGGCTACAAAGATCCTGGCGCAGTATCCATGGCGTTATTATTGACTAAAATGGCGGAAGCTATCTAAAAAATTATTTATAACGGAGGCGTAATCATGCAAAAATTTATTAACAAACCGGAAGATTTGACTAGCGAATTACTGGAAGGCTTAGCTTTATCTAATCCGGAAATTATTTCATTGGAGCAGGGCAATTTAGTTGTAAATAAAAAATTGGCAGAGGCTGACCGTGTAACTATCGTTACCCTTGGCGGTACCGGCCATGAGCCTGCCATTAGCGGCTTTGTCGGCGAAGGTATGGTAGATATTTCTGTAGCCGGTAATATTTTCGCAGCTCCCGGACCGCAGGCTTGCGTAGAAGCTATTAAAATGGCAGACAAGGGTCATGGCGTGCTGTTCGTAGTTCTGAACCACGCAGGCGATATGCTGACCGGCAATCTGACTATGAAACAAATTAAAAAATTGGGCATTCCCGTCATTAAGGTTGTTACTCAAGAAGATATTGCTAATGCTCCACGTGAAAATGCCGACGATCGCCGCGGTCTGGTAGGTTGCGTGCCTTTGTATAAAATTGCCGGCGCTGCTGCTGCGCAAGGCAAGTCCTTGGAAGAAGTTGCCGCTATTGCGCAAAAATTTGCCGATAATATGGCAACCATTGCTGTTGCTACTAAGGGCGCAACTCATCCTGCAACCGGTATGGAAATTGCACACATTGAGGATGGTATTATGGAAGTTGGCATGGGTCAGCACGGCGAAGGCGGCGGTGGCAGCCAGCCTATGAAATCTGCTGATGAAACTGCGGCTATTATGATGAACGCACTGCTCAAAGATTTGGACGTACAAGCTGGCGAAAAACTGCTGGTAATTATCAACGGCAGCGGCGCCACAACTCTTATGGAACAGTTGATAGTTTTCCGCGCCTGCCATAAATTGTTGGCTGACAAAGGCATTGAGGTTGCAGCTAGCGCAGTGGGCGAAATTTTGACCGTACAAGAAACTGCTGGTTTCCAAATGTTTATTGCGCGTATGGACGAGGAAATGTTGGGCTACTGGAACGCTCCTTGCCGCACTCCTTACTACAAAAACTGATTATCAGTATTTTTGCTAACTATTAGGAGGATAGCTATGGCTGATAAAGATGGCAATATTTTAGCAAAGGACTACGGTATCGGCATTAAACCGCCTCTGCAGACTTTTCCTGTGAAGGGGCATCAAAGTGCAGGTTGGGGCATGCAAAGCCGTTTGTCACAAATTTTTGGTGATGATGGACGCACTATTATGCTGGCTTTTGATCACGGATATATTATGGGTTCCACTGCCGGATTAGAGCGTTTAGATTTGGTAATTCCGCCTTTAATGCAGTATGCGGACTGCCTGATGGCTACTCGCGGCGCTTTGCGCACCTGTATTCCGGCAAATCATCATAAAGCTATTGCTTTGCGCTGCACTGCTGATACCAGTGTGCTGAAAGATGATATGAGCTTTGGCTCAGCTGGCGTGGATATTGAGGACGCTCTCCGCATGAATGCTTCCTGCATGGCTGTACAATGCTTTGTAGGCGCGGCGGGAGAGCTGGATTCTCTGCGCACCTTGTCTTATTATGTTAATAATGGTGAAAAATATGGTATTCCCGTATTAGGCGTTGTAGCGGTTGGCAAGGAAATGGAACGCACTACGCGCTACTTCTCCTTGGCAACTCGCTTGCTGGCAGAACAAGGAGCGCATATTATCAAAACCTATTACTGCGAAAATTTTGAGCAGATTACTGCTGCCTGCCCTGTGCCCATTGTAATTGCCGGCGGCAAAAAAATTCCCGAAAGCGAAGCTTTGGACATGGCCTATCGCGCAGTAAGCGAGGGTGCTGCCGGTGTGGATATGGGACGCAACGTACTGCAGGCAGAATGTCCGAAAGCAATGCTGCGGGCAATCCGCATGGTGGTACACGAAAATGCTAAGCCGGAAGAAGCTTTTAAGGCTTATGAATTGTGGAAGAAGGACGTGAAATAAATGAAAGAATTTATGCATGTAGGCGTACCCACAGCTATCGCCCGCGAAGGCGAAATTTACGCTGAAGGAATTAAAACTCACATTATTACTCCCGACACTAATGAATTTCATATTGAATACCTGCGTTTTGAAAAGGATACGCCGCTGCCCCAAGAGCTGCAAACCTTAGTGCACGTAGCCTACAAGGTTGATGACCTTGATAAGCAGCTGGCAGAGAACAAGGTTATTGTAGAGCCTTGGATGGCGGACGAGCATACCCGCATTGCCTTTGTCATGAAGGACGGCATTCTTTTTGAACTGATGGAAGAAGTTAAATAAAATGCTGCCGACAGGTGAACGGGCACAGCTTATTGCTGTTGCCCGTTTTTATTATGAAGACAATCTGACCCAGGCGCAAATTGCTCAGCGGCTGGGAGTTTCCCGTCCGTTGATTAGCAGAATGCTTACGAAAGCGCGGGAGGTAGGCATTGTGCATATCGAAATATGCGCGGGCGAAGCAGGCGAAACAGATTTATTAGAGCAATTACAATTAAAATACGGACTTTTAGGCGGCTGTGTGGTAAGTGCCGGACGAGGGCAATGGCAGCAGGCGGCTCGCTATTTGGCGACAGAAACTGCGGGCGATAATGTTTTGGGACTTGGCTGGGGCTACACCTTAGGTGAAATCTGCTCCGGCTTGGAAAAGGGACGGCTGCATCAGCAGCTTGGTTTAGTGCTGCCGCTGATAGGTCAGGCGCATATTCCCAACAAGGGCTATCATCCCGATACTTTGGCACAGCTGTGGGCGGAAATTTGCGGACGCAGCAGCATAGTGCTTGGCTGTCCGGCGTTTCCTGCTTCGGCAGAAGAAAGGGACGAGCTGGAAGCGCAAAGCAAATACCAAGAAATAGCAGCTCAATGGCAACAGCTGGATGCGGCAGTTGTCGCTATCTGCGGCTATCCCTCTGTACCCGACGAAGCTACTGCCACTCGCTATGGTGACGCGCTGATAAAACAGCGCGCTGTGGGGAGCTTTTTATCTTATTACTACAACGAGCGCGGCGAATTTATCAGCGGCAATAATGATTTCTGTCTGCACATTTCTTTAGCGGCGCTGCGGCGCAGCAAAAAGCTTATCGGCGTTGGCTTAAATGTGGGAAAGTCCACTTTGTTAGGCGCTTTAGCCACGGGAATGTTTACGCATTTAATTGTAGATGAGCAGCAGGCGCGCAGTCTTTTGTAGAATTATGTAAGTTTTGAACAATCGCTCTTGGTATACAAATAAATTTTGCAAATTTATCACAAAATTGTTTACAAGCTACTAAAAAAAGTATAAAATAACCTCATCTATGAATTATAAAATTTTGTAGTATGGAAGGATGGTAAAAATGATTTCTTTGAAAACCTCTAAAATGAAAGCTTTAGCTGCCGGTTTAATGCTAACATTGGCTTTAGGTGTGTTGGGCTGCGGTGGCGACAAAAAAGACGCTGCAAAAAAAGACGCGAAGGTTAATGTTGGTATTGTGCAATTAGTTGAGCACGCAGCTTTGGACGCTGCCAACAAGGGCTTTGTGGAAGGCTTAGCTTCTAAAGGCTATAAGGAAGGCCAAAATATTGCTTTTGACCGTCAAAATGCACAGGCCGACCAATCTAATCTGCAAAATATTGCTCACCGTTTTGTCAACAACAAAGTTAATTTGATTTGCGCTATTGCTACTCCGGCTGCGCAAACTGCAGCTAACGTGACCAGCGATATTCCTATTGTAGCCACTGCTGTAACCGATTACAAAACTGCTAAATTAGTTAAGGACAACGCTAAACCCGGCACCAATGTAACCGGCACCAGCGATATGAATCCCGTTAAAGAGCAGCTGGATTTGTTATTGAAAATTGTACCTAACGCCAAAGCCGTAGGCGTTATTTACTGCTCCAGCGAGGTTAACTCTCAATTACAAACCGATATCCTGAAAAAAGCTGCGGCTGATAAAGGTATTGCCATTAAAGAAGCAACTGTATCCAATGTTAACGATATTCAACAGGCTGCCCGCAGCTTGGTTGGTAATGTTGACGCCATTTATGTTCCTACCGATAACGTTTTAGCGTCTGCAATGCCTACGCTGTCTACCGTTACCGAAGAAGCCAAGCTTCCCGTAATCTGCGGTGAGGGCGGTGAAGTTAAAGCCGGTGGCTTGGCAACATTGGGCGTAGATTACTACAAGCTGGGCTTCCAGGCTGGCGAAATGGCAGCAGATATTCTCAGCGGCAAATCTAAACCTGCTGATATGGCTGTTCAAACCCAAAAAGAATTCAGTGCTATTGTTAATATGAAAGTTGCAGAAAAAATTGGCGTGAAAATTCCGGAAGACGTTTTGAAAGGTGCAGAATTAGTTAAATAAGCAAATTCTTGTTATTTAGTCTGCCATATCTAGTTATGGCAGACTTTTATCTATTTATGTTTTAACATTGGATCTGCAAGAATTTATTGCGGAGGATAAAGATATTATGGAAGGATGTTATTGATGCTTGATTTATTGATACCGACCGTGGCGCAGGGGTTACTATGGGCTTTGCTGGCTTTGGGCGTATATGTGACCTTCAGAGTTTTAGATGTGGCTGACTTGACCGTAGAAGGCAGCTTCCCTTTGGGGGCGGCAACAGCAGCTTCTTTGATGGTAGCTGGCTACGGACCCTTGACCGCGATTATAGCAGCGTTTATTACTGGTACCTTGGCTGGCGTTGTTACCGGGCTTTTGCATACCAAAATGAAAATTCCTGCTCTGTTAGCCGGCATTTTGACGATGATTGCTTTGTATTCCGTTAATCTGCGCGTAATGGGCAAGGCCAACTTGTCCCTTTTAGGCGTGGATACTACCTTTAAAATTGCCCGCGGTATGCTTGGCATGAACATGGCTTATACCACCTTAATTGTTGGCTTGGCTATCACAATTATCGTCGGCATGTTTCTCTATTGGTTTTTTGGTACTCAAATTGGCGCGGCAATTCGTGCTACGGGCTTTAACCAGCAGATGATTCGCGCTCAAGGTGTGGATACGGATATAACCATTATTTTAGGCTTGCTTTTGAGTAACGGTCTTGTTGCTGTCAGCGGCGCGTTGGTAGCTCAGTCCAACGGCTTCTCTGATGTCGGCATGGGTACCGGTACCATCGTTATCGGGTTGGCCTCCGTTATTATCGGCGAAGTGCTTTTTGGCACACGCTCCTTTAAAAACTGTTTAATTTCTGTGGTTTTAGGCTCTATTGTTTACCGCATTGTTATCGCTTTAGTTTTGACTATGGGTATGCCGCCTAATGACCTTAAACTTTTTACTTCTGTTTTGGTGGCTTTTGCTTTGTCCATGCCTCTTATTAAGGCTAAGTTCAAAGGCAGAAAGGCGGTGCGTTAAAATGCTGCATGTTGAAAATATCTCTAAAACCTTTTTTCCCGGAACCATAAATGAAAAACGTGCCTTACAGAATTTATCTTTGCGTTTAGCGCCGGGAGATTTTGCTACGGTTATCGGCGGCAACGGCGCAGGCAAGTCTACCATGCTTAACTCTATTGCGGGAGTATTTCCGGTTGATGCAGGCAAGATTATCATTGACGGAGAAGATATTACTAAGAAGCCTGAGCATAAAAGAGCAAAATATATCGGACGCGTTTTTCAGGACCCTATGCTGGGAACTGCTGCCGGTATGATGATTGAAGAAAATTTATCTTTAGCTGCCCGTCGCGGTGAAGTTCCCGGCTTGGGCTGGAGCCTTTCCAGTGAGCAGCATGACCGTTTTTATGAGCTGCTCAAGGAACTTGACCTTGGCTTGGAAAACCGTATGACAGCTAAAGTTGGTCTGCTTTCCGGCGGTCAGCGTCAGGCGTTGACGCTGCTCATGGCAACCTTAAAAAAGCCTAAGCTGCTGCTTTTAGACGAGCATACAGCTGCCTTAGACCCCAAAACTGCTGCTAAAGTGTTGGCTTTAACAGAAAAAATAGTTACACGTGATAATTTAACTACGCTCATGATAACTCACAACATGCGTGATGCGCTAAGCTATGGAAATCGTTTGATTATGCTGCACAACGGCCGCATAATTATTGATGTGCAGGGTGAGGAGAAAAAATATTTGCAGATTCCCGACCTGTTGGAGATGTTTGAAAAAGCCAGCGGTGCAGAAATGTCCAGTGACAGACTGTTATTGGGTTAATAATATTTTGCTAAGCAGAAAGAGACAATATTGCAATCAGAGGAATGTTGATAAATTAAATATGAATATATCATAGAGAAGTCTATAATATAGAAGAAAATAAATAAAAAATATGTGAAAAAGACTTGAAAAATATTGATATCGTGATATACTCTAAATATGTAAGCATACATACTGCAAGAAAGATTATTATATGTTAACCGAAAGGCGGTGTTAAGTATGCATGAAGAAATAAAACTTATTGGTCGTAGAATTAGATTGTTGAGAACAGCAAAAAATTTAACTCAGACTGAATTAGCAAAAGAGATGGAAATTTCTCAAACGCATTTATGCAATATTGAATGCGGCCGTGTTCCTGTAACTCTACCTAATCTGTTGAAACTGCACAGCCTGTTGGAATGCGATATGGCTAGCTTTTTTGTGGATTTAGATAAGAAAACAGAGACTCAAGAAGATGATATTAGCTTGGATGACGTATTGCAGCTTGTTAAATTATTGAAGCAAAAAAAATAATAGAAGAATCTTGTAGAAAAATAAGGGTGCGTTTAAACTGACAAAGCAGTAACGCATCCTTTTTTCGTTGCAATTAGGTGGGTTTCATATTATCATATAGCTATTAAATATGAGGAGGAACAGCTCTTGCGCTATAAAACTTTAATTTTTGATTTAGACGGAACTTTATTAAACACTTTAGAGGATTTGGCGATGGCGACTAATCATGCGCTGACCGTAAATAATTTTCCGCCGCGTACAGTGGAAGAGGTGCGCATGTTTGTCGGCAACGGTATTCGCAAGCTGATTACGCGCGCCGTGCCGCCGGGAACAGCGGACGCCGTGCAGGAAAAGGTTTTTGCCGATTTTAATACTTATTATAAGGTGCATTGCAATGATACAACCTGCGCTTATGAGGGCGTTATGCAGCTTTTAGAGGAGGCGCGTGCCCTTGGCTGTAAAACGGCGATTGTTTCTAATAAGGCGGACTATGCCGTGCAGGAGCTGGCACAGCTGTACTTTGAAGGTCTTTTGGATGCTGCTTGCGGCGAACGCGCAGGAATTGCGCGCAAGCCTGCGCCGGATATGCTGTTGGCTGTAATGCAAAAGCTAGCGGCAGAACCGGAGACTACTATTTATATCGGCGATTCTGATACAGATCTTTTAACGGCGAAAAATACCGGCGTAGCCTGCATTGGTGCTTGCTGGGGCTTTCGTGGCAGAAAATTTCTTGTAGAGCATGGCGCAGTGCTTTTGGCTGATCAAGCTGCCGATGTTTTGGCGCTGTGTAAATAAAAGTTTAATACAGATTTTATAACGAACGCTTGTTAATGGAGCGTTTTGCGCTAGGAAGCCCAAGCATAATAAAAAACCACTGACTGCATTTTACGTGCGATCAGTGGTTTTACTTTTGTCAGCCTATTAGAAGCCAGCGGTGATAGTTCCTTTGAAATGGTCTTCAATAAATTTTTTGTTTGCAGCAGATTGATAAATTTTTTTGAGCTGCGCAATGCGGGGGTCGTTAGCATTGGCTTTGGCAGTAACAAAAATGTTCAAGAACGGATTATCGGGACGCTCAATAAGGAGAGAATCTTTGGAGGGATTTAGTTTAGCAACTAAAGCGTAGTTAGCATTGATAACGGCAATATCCATATCGGGCATAGCTTTGGGAATTGAAGCTGCGTCCAGCTCCTGAATTTTGTAGTTTTTAGGATTTTTAGTAATGTCGGCAGCGGTAGCAGTAACAGAATTTTTGTCTTTTAATTCAATGAAGCCTTTATCAGCCAGCACTAAAAGAGCGCGGGCGCCGTTGGAAGGGTCGTTGGGAATGCCGATAACTGCGCCTTCCGGAATATCTTCTACTTTTTTATATTTGCTAGAATAAATGGCCATGGGGAAGTTTACGGTTTTAAAAACTTCTACCAGCTCAAATTTAGGCTCTTTTTTCAAGGTGGCAGCTAAATAAGGAGCGTGCTGCATACTGTTGGCAAAAAGCTCGCCTTGGCTTAAAGCTACGTTAGGAGAAACAAAATCAGAGAATTCTACTACTTCTACTTTTAAGCCGTCTTTTTCCGCCAGCTTTTTCACATTATCCATAATTTCAGCGTGAGGACCGGCAGTTACGCCAATTTTAATAGGCGCGTTGGGATCTGCTTTTTGAACGGATTTTTTTTCGCCGCCGCAGCCCGCTGCTACAACAATAAGCGCACAGAGTGCAATGGTGATTAAAATTTTAACTAATTTACTCATCATTATACCTCCAATAATATATGCTTAGAAAATTTTATTTTTATAGCAAGCCCTCAAGCGCGCTTTGAAGACCGCGTAAACAAGGATTACAGTTTATTTTTGTTCAGCTTTTTGGATGCGTAGTCGCCTAAGGACTGCATTGCCTGCACCATAATAATCAAAACTACAACAGTGGCCAGCATAACATCCATTTGGAAACGTTGGTAGCCGTAGCGGATAGCCAAGTCGCCTAAGCCGCCGCCGCCCAGAGTACCGGCCATAGCTGAATAACCGATTAAGCTGATGATGGCTAAGGTTACGCCCAGCACGATGGAATGCAGAGCTTCCGGCAGCAGCACTTTAGTGATAATCTGCATGGGACTTGCGCCCATAGCCTGCGCTGCTTCGATAATGCCGGGATTGATTTCCAGCAAAGAGGATTCAATAATGCGGGCAATAAAAGGCGCTGCGGAAATGGTCAAGGGCACGATAGCTGCAGTGGTACCAATGGAGGAACCAACAATCATACGCGTCAGCGGAATAATTGCTACCATTAAAATAATGAAGGGAGTGGAACGAGTGGCATTGACGACTGCGCCCAAAATGCTGTTCAGAGCCTGATGGGGCAGAATATGATTTTTGCGGGTGACGGTTAGAATAACGCCTAAGGGAATACCAATCAAAGTGGAAAGTGCAGTAGAGGCGAAAACCATATAGCAGGTTTCCCAAAAGGATTTTATTAAAAGATTGAGCATATCAGGATTCATAGCCAATTACCTCCGTTTTCAGATTTTGCTGGTGCAAATAGTCTAAGGCGTTGTTGATGCCTTCTTTATCGCCGCTGATTTCGATAATCAACGTGCCGAAGGGAACATCTTTGAGCTGGTCGATATTGCCGTACAAAATACTTACGTCAACAGAAAAATGTTTAACCATACCTGAAACAATAGGCTCGCCTGCGGAATCGCCGATAAAGGAAATGCGGACGATAAGCTTGCTGCCGTTTTTGTAGGTGTCGGTGAGCGTGAGCTTTTTAATCATCTCCGGTATTTCTGCATTGACAACGCTCTTGGTAAATTCTTTCGTAGTAGGATGCTGGGGATTGGTGAACATATCCACCATGGAGCCTTCTTCAATAATGTTACCGTTTTCCATAACGGCAACGCGGTCGCAAATCATTTTGACAACTTCCATTTGGTGAGTAATAAGTACGATGGTTAAGTTAAGCTTTTTGTTGATGTTCTGCAAAAGCTCTAAAATAGATTTGGTAGTCTGCGGGTCGAGGGCGGATGTTGCTTCGTCGCACAGCAGCACTTTGGGATTGCTTGCCAAAGCGCGGGCAATGCCTACGCGCTGTTTTTGACCGCCGGATAATTGGCTGGGATAATAATTGGCGCGGTCCTGAAGCTGTACCAGCTCCAGCAGCGGACGCACGCGCTTATCAATTTCAGCTTTGCTCAAGCCTTGAATTTCCAAAGGGAAAGCAATATTTTGGTAAACGGTACGGCTGGTGAGTAAATTAAAATGCTGGAAAATCATGCCGATACTTTGGCGCGCTTTGCGCAGCTGCGCTTCGCTCATGGCAGTCAGATCTGCACCGTCCACAAAAACTTGTCCGTTGGTAGGTCGTTCCAGCATATTGATGCAGCGCACTAAAGTGGATTTGCCTGCGCCGGACAGACCGATGATGCCGAAAATTTCTCCGGCTTTGATGCTGAGCGTAGTTTTTTTCAAAGCGTGGATATCGCCGGCTTTGCTATAGTAGGTTTTTTCTACATTAACTAATTCTATCATCCTAAAAGTCCTTCCTTAAATAAATTTTACAGCTTTAGATACTAAAAAATCCTTCACCGACAGAGTGAAGGATTTTGCTTGCGCTTAGTTATCTTCATCTGCCGGATTGCTCCGTTGGAATTGGCACCGTTCACCGCAGTGTGGTTGCCGTAGCTTCATCGGGCCAGTCCCTCGGCTACTCTTGATGAATATATTTTAAATTAGTGACTTAATTCTACATCTATTTGCTACGATTGTCAACAAAAATATCGCTTAAATTTACATAAGCTGTAAATTTTTGTAAATTTTTCTTGACTTTCACTAGATAAAGTATTAAAGTATTTTTACAAGTTATTAGTAAAATTTTTCTTGAGTTTAGAATTTTCATAGAGGAGGAAAATTATGGCAGCCAATCGACACGATCATTTGACCGATCAATTATTTAAAGTTATTTTGAGCCTGAAGAACGAAGAACAATGTTATAAATTTTTTGAGGATCTCTGCACCGTCAGCGAAGTGAAGGCTATGGCGCAAAGATTAGAGGTTGCGCGTATGCTGGACGAAGGCTCCATTTACGAAGCTATTGTAGAAAAAACCGGCGCCAGCACAGCAACCATTTCCCGCGTCAAGCGCTGCCTTGTTTATGGCGCCGACGGCTATTCTTCCGTAATGGATGTCTTAAAAGGAGAGAAAAAGCAAGATGATAAATAAGGTCTATCAGGTTCCCTATGGTACGAAAGATATTCTGCCGGGAGAGATGAAGACGCGCCGCCGTATTGAGGATGCAATTATCGACGTGTTTGATAAATGGGGCTATGATGAAGTCAAAACTCCTGGCTTTGAGTATGTGGATACTTTTGGCAATATGGGTGCGAAAGGCGATTTTCGCTTTTTTGACCGCAATAATAATCTTTTGGTGCTGCGCAGCGATATGACGGCGCCCATTGCGCGTCTGACGGCTACGCGTCTGAACGGCGGCGAAAAAATTAAACGTTTGTGCTATCTGGCTAATTTGTATCGTTATGAAGAAATTCAAGCTGGACGGCAATGCGAATTTGAGCAGGCCGGCGTAGAACTTTTGGGAGCCAGCGGCGCCGCTGCCGACGCAGAGGTTATCGTGCTGGCGGCTAAAGCTTTGCAGGCGGCAGGCGTAAAGCAGTTTGCCCTCAGCTTAGGCCATGTGGATTTTATTAACGGCTTGGCAGAGGAAGCCGGCTTCAGCGAAAATCAACTGGTGGAGCTGAAAAATTGTCTGCGCCGCCACGATGCGGTGGGCATGCAGCAAATGGCGGACTCTATGCAAAATATACGTCCGGAAATTAAACAGCTTTTTGCCGACATGCTGTTTTTGCAGGGAGGGCCGGAGCTGCTGGATAAAATGCGCGCTGTGGTTACCAATCCTAAGGCGTTAAACGCTTTGGAAAATTTGGCGGCGATTTATGGACTGGTTAAGGCTTACGGCGCAGAAGCTTATTTAACCTTTGATTTGGGACTTTATCGTTCGTTGGATTATTATACCGGGATGCTGTTTGAAGCTTATCTGCCGGAAATGGGTTATCCCGTGGCAGGCGGCGGACGCTACGATAAAATGATGCAGGGCTTTGGCTTGAACTGCCCTGCCACAGGCTTTGCGCTGGGCGTTGACCGCGTAGTGCTGGCTTTGGAGCGCGGTGGTATGGCGCAGGCTGTGCGCAGCTGGGACGCTTTGGTTGCCTGGAACGAGGGCAGGCTGCCGGAAGCTATTGCTAAGGCTGCCGCTCTGCGTAGCGAGGGGCGCAGCGTTAAGTTATGTACGGAAGCTATGGATTTGACCGCCGCTGCAGCAGCAGTGAAGGAATATTGTTGCTCAAGTCTTGTTTATGTACCCTAAGGAAAGGTCAGGAAAGATTTTCATGAATCAATATATTACCATAGCTTTGCCTAAGGGCAAGCTGTTCAATAAATCTGTGCGCCTGCTGGAAAAGGTTGGTTACAGCGCAGAAAATGTTACGGAGGATTCCCGCAAGCTGGTTATCAGTAACGAAGAAACTAAGGTGCGTTTTATTATTGCCAAAACTGTGGACGTGCCAACTTATGTAGAATACGGTGCGGCAGATATTGGCATTATCGGCAAGGATGTTTTGCTGGAGCAGGATAAGGATGTGGTGGAGCTGCTGGATTTGGGCTTTGGCCGCTGCCGTCTCATGATGGCGGTGCCGGAAGCTAAATGCCGCGCCAAGCTTACGGATTACGCGCATCTGCGTGTAGCGACAAAATATCCTAACTGTGCGAAGGCTTATTTTAATAAAATAGGCATTCAGACAGAAATAGTTAAGCTCAACGGCTCCATTGAGCTGGGACCCATCGTAGGCCTTAGCGAGATGATTGTGGATATAGTAGAAACGGGCACGACCTTAAGAGAAAATAAATTAGCAGAGGTAGATTCTATTTTTACTGCTACAGCCCGTTTAATTGCCAACAGAGCCAGCTTTAAATTGAAATTTGCGCGCCTGCATAAATTAGTGGAGGATTTGCGCATTGTTTTACATGAGGAGGAAAATTAAAATGCAAGTTACTGACGCTAGAGCGATGAATGCGGCGGAGATCGCCGCTTTAATGAAGAAAAAAGCTTTTGACGAGGTAGAACTTTCCCCACGGATTCAGGCCGGAACGGACGCCCTGTTTGGCCGTCACATGACGGCAGCGCAGGTTGCCGAGCAGATTGTGGCTGATGTGCGCGCCGAGGGCGATGAAAAATTATTTTATTATACTAAACTTATTGATAGAGTGGAATTAACGCCACAAAATATTCGTGTGACCGAGGAGGAATTTGCCGAAGCGGAAGCTGCTTGCAAGCCGGAAGTAAAGGCTGCTTTAGAACGCGCTATTGCCAACGTTATGAAATTTCATGAGGAGCAAATGCCCAAAACCTGGCTCACTAATCGACCTTACGGCTCCTTGCTGGGACAAAAGGTAACGCCGGTAGATTCCGTGGGTATTTACGTTCCCGGCGGTACTGCCGCTTATCCGTCTTCCGTTATGATGAATGCCTGCCCGGCGAAGGTTGCAGGTGTGCCGCGTATTGTAATGGCTGTACCTCCAGGGAAGGACGGCAAAGTAAACGCTAACGTTTTGGTAACGGCCAAGCTTATCGGCGTAACGGAAATTTATAAAATGGGCGGCGCGCAAGCCATTGCCGCTTTGGCTTTTGGTACGGCAACTGTGCCCAAGGTAGAAAAAATCACCGGCCCCGGCAATATTTTTGTAACGCTGGCGAAAAAAGCCGTTATCGGTCATGTGGATATCGATATGCTGGCAGGCCCCAGCGAAATTTTGGTAGTGGCCGACGACAGCGCCGACCCTGTATATCTCGCCGCAGATTTGCTAAGTCAGGCCGAGCATGACCCGCTGGCGTCTGCAATTTTAGTAACAGACAGCGAGCGCATTGCCAACGCCGTAGCGCAGGAAGTAGAAATACAGCTGGCGAAACTGCCGCGCAAGGAAATTGCTGCGACTTCTTTAGAGCAGGCCGGCAAAATTGTTTTGGCTAAGGATATGGCAACGGTTATTGAAATGGCCAACATTTCTGCACCGGAGCACATGGAAATTATGACGCAGGCTCCCTTTGAAATCATGCCTTACATTCGCAACGCAGGCGCAATTTTCTTAGGCCAATATTCCCCGGAACCTTTGGGCGATTATTATGCAGGGCCTAACCATGTACTGCCCACCGGTGGCACGGCAAAGTTTTATTCCGTGTTGAACGTAGAAACCTTTATGAAAAAAACTAGCATTATTGCTTATACGGCGCAAGGCTTGTATGCGGCTGCCGACGATGTTATTACCTTGGCGGAGGCCGAGGGCTTACAGGCTCACGCTAATGCCATCCGCAAGCGCGTAGGAAAGTGAGGCGGAGAAAATGAACGAGTTTTCCGTACGCAAAAGTATTGAGGCTATGGAGGAATATTCCGTAGAAAACGTGGCTGCCGATATTATTGTCAACGCTAACGAGAGTAACTATCCTGTGCCGGAAGAAATTGCCGCTGGCATTGTCGCGCGCACGGCGCGCTTTCCTTTCAACCGCTACCCGCCGATTAAATCCGAAAATTTATGCGAGGTTATCGCAAAAGAGCTTGATGTGGACACCGACTGCGTAAAAATAGGCAACGGCTCTAGCGAACTTTTGGAAAAGGCTTGCTACGTTTTCGGCGGGTCGGGCAAAAAAATTGCTGTGCCTTGGCCGTCCTTTTCCATGTATGGCGAATACGCCGATTTAAGCGACAGCATAGCAGTGCGTTATCCCTTGACCGAGGAAGGCTATGTGGACGCCGATAGCGTAATTGCTTTTTGTAAAAAAGAGCAGCCGTCGCTGTTGATTGTCTGCAATCCCAATAATCCTACGGGAAATTACAACAGCTTGGCGGCTATGGAAAAAATTATTGCGAACGTCAACTGTCCGGTAATTATGGACGAGGCGTATATGGAATTTGCCGACGGCAAAGAAATTTTGCCTAACGATATGCGTCCTTTGAATAAGCTGTGGCTGGTGGCAGGCTCCACTTTAGGCCTGCTTGGCAAATACAACAATTTTATGGTATTCCGTACCTTTTCTAAAGCCTACGGACTGGCAGGCATGCGCTGCGGCTACGCCGTAGGCGCGGTTGCCTTGGTGCGCCAGCTGGGCAAAGCGCTGCTGCCATATCATGTGAACGCCTTTACGTTGATGGTTGCTAAAACCGTTTACGAAAATAAAGAATTGTACAAGGAGCGCATTAAAACTATTCGTGCCGAACGTGATAAAATGGCCGCTTATATGCAGAAGCTAGGCTTTCGCGTGTGGCCGACAGCTACTAACTTTGTTATGCTGCGCGCTGAGGGTGAGCTGTGCCGTCAGTTGGCGGATGCTTATTACCAAAAATATGGCAAGGATTTGCCGGAGCAGGCTGCCAGTGGTAAGCTGCTGTTTAAATATTATTTGGCAAACAGTATTTTAGTGCGCGATTTTACCAGTCATCCCGCTTTAACCGGCGCGCTGCGCATTACGGTTGGTTTGCCCGAAGAAAATAAACAAATTTTAGCGAAGCTGACGGAATTGGTTATTGAAACCACAGGAGGTAAAGCATGAGAAGCGCAAGCATAGAACGCAAAACCTTAGAAACAGGCGTTAGTGTTGATTGGAGCCTTGACGGCAGCGGTTACTGCGATATTAATACGGGCATTGGATTTTTTGACCATATGCTGACTTTGCTGGCTAAGCACAGCTTTAGCGATTTGATTGTGCAGGCGGCGGGAGACTTAGATGTTGACAGTCATCATACGGTGGAGGATTGCGGTATCGTTTTGGGTCAGGCGTTGAAAGAAGCAGTGAGCGATAAGGTTGGCATACACCGTTACGGCAACTGCTTTTTACCTATGGATGAAGCGCTGGCGCAGGTGTGCCTAGATTTCAGCGGCCGTCCGTATTTAGTTTTTGATGCGGAAATTCCTAAGGTGCAGCTGGGCATGTACGATGCGGAAATGACCGAAGAATTTTTCCGCGCCGTAGCAATGAACGCTGGTCTTACCTTGCATATCCGCGTGTTATACGGCAAAAACACGCATCATATTATAGAAGCAATTTTCAAGGGCTTTGCCAGAGCGCTGGCCGAAGCTGTGGCTGTGGACAGCCGTGTGCAGGGCGTAATGAGCAGCAAGGGCAGCTTGTGAAAAATTTGGTGTTATAAGGATGTTATGGCATTGATTGTTGGATTAGACCATTTTGTATTAACAACTAAAAATTTGCAAAAATGCTTAGAGTTTTATCGTGACATTTTAGAAATGAAAGTTGAAAATAATAATGGGCGCTATGCAATTTATTTCGGTAGACAAAAAATAAATCTTCATCAACGTCCGGCAGAATTCCTTCCGGCGGCTAAGTTACCAACATCGGGCAGTCTTGATTTATGTTTTGAAACGAACTATTCTATAGAAAAATTACAAGATATATTTGAACGTAAAAATGTTTCTGTTGAATTAGGACCTGTTGCTAGATATGGCGCAAGAGGATTTATGCAAAGCGTTTATCTACGTGACCCGGATGGTAATCTGGTTGAGATATGCTCCTACCCGCAACAGTAAATTGTAAAAATTTTATATAAACGATAAGATTATTGGAAACAACTTAGAATTTTTTAGGAGCTACTAAATGACTAATAAAATTACGATTATCGATTACGGCATGGGCAACTTATACAGCGTTTGCAACGCCATTGCCGCAGTTGGCGGCGAGCCGGTGATTACCTCCGACAAGGAAGTAATTGCTGCCGCAGAAAAAATTATTCTGCCCGGCGTAGGAGCGTTTGGCGACTGCATGGCCAATCTGCATAAATCCGGTCTCATTCCTGTGATTATGGAAGCCTTGCACAGCGGCAAACCGTTTTTAGGCATCTGCTTAGGCATGCAAGTGCTGTTTGAGGGCAGCGACGAAGCTCCCGGCGTACAAGGCTTGGGTTTTTTTCAAGGTCAGGTAAAATATTTAACTACCGCCTGCAAAATTCCGCACATGGGTTGGAATAAGCTGGCGCTGCGCAGTCCTTCGCCCTTAATGCAAAATACAGACGGGCAATACGTTTATTTTGTGCACAGCTTCCATTGCGTGCCCCAAGATAAATCTTTAATTACGGCAGTCTGCGATTATGGCATGGAGGTCACGGCTTCCGTGGGCAAAAATAATGTGCAGGCGTTTCAGTTTCATCCGGAAAAATCCAGCCGCGTGGGCATGAGCCTTTTGCGGGCGTTTAAGGAGTGGCAGCCATGATAATTTATCCAGCGATTGATATACGCGGCGGACGCTGTGTGCGTCTGACCGAAGGACGCTTTGATGCCGAAACTGTTTTTGCTGACGATCCGGCAGAGATGGCGCAGAAATGGGCCGCTTTAGGCGCAGAATATCTGCATTTGGTAGATTTGGACGGCGCTTTGGCAGGCGAGGGCAAAAACGTGTCTGTGGTGGAGCGTATTCTAAACAATGTAAAAATTCCCGTGCAGCTTGGCGGCGGCATCCGTAATCTGCAAACTATCGAAAAATTATTAGCTTTAGGCGTAAACCGCGTAATTTTAGGTAGCGCGGCAGTAAAAAATCCGCAGCTGGTGGAGGAAGCCTGCCGCAAATATTCCGGACACATTGCCGTTGGCATTGATGCAAAAAACGGCGAAGCTGCCATTGAAGGCTGGGGACAGGGCGGCGGCGTAACCGCTGTGGAGCTGGCGCAAAAAATGGCGCAGTACGGCGTTGATAAAATTATTTATACGGATATCAGCCGCGACGGTATGCTGAGCGGCGTAAATGTGGAAGCGACGGCCGCTTTAGCGCGCGCGTGCGGCGTGCCGGTTATTGCTAGCGGCGGAGTTGCTTCTTTGGAAGATATTCGTCGCGTGAAGACTGTGGAAGGCGACGGCGTGTGCGGCTGCATTATCGGCAAAGCAATTTATACCGGCGCAGTTGATTTGCAGGCGGCGCTGGCTTTGGCTAAGGAGGGTTAACATGCTGACGAAAAGAATAATTCCCTGCTTAGACGTTAAGGAAGGACGTGTAGTTAAAGGCACAAATTTTGTGGGACTGCGCGACGCCGGCGACCCGGTGGAACGCGCGGCAGCTTATGATGCCGAGGGTGCGGACGAGCTGGTGTTTTTAGACATTACCGCTACCTTTGAGGAGCGTAAGGCTATGCTGGACGTTATCCGCAAAACTGCGGGACAAGTGTTTATGCCCCTGACCGTGGGCGGCGGGATTAGCAGCGTTGAAGATATTCGCAATGCGCTTTTGGCTGGCGCAGATAAAACTTCTTTGAACAGCGCGGCGATTAAAAATCCGCAGCTGATTGCCGAGGGTGCGCGGATTTTTGGCAGCCAGTGTATTGTTATCGCCATTGATGCCCGCCGCTGCGGTGAAAATAAATGGGAGGTTTATGTGCAGGGCGGGCGTAAGCCGACCGGGTTAGACGCTGTGGAGTGGGCCAAGCAGGCTGTGACTTTGGGCGCAGGCGAAATTTTGCTCACTAGCATGGATGCCGACGGCACTAAAAATGGCTACGATATTCCGCTGACGAAGGCCGTGACCGGCGCCGTAAATGTGCCGGTTATCGCCAGCGGCGGCGCCGGAAAATTAGAGGATTTTTATGACGTTTTGGCCGAGGGCGGCGCTGACGCAGTGCTGGCGGCTTCCGTATTTCACTACAAAGCTTTTACGATTAAACAGGTTAAGGAATATTTGTGCAGTCGCGGAATCGAGGTAAGATTATAATGAAGTTTGACATTTCCCAAATTAAATTTGACGCTAACGGTTTGGTGCCTGCCATTGTGCAGGATTGCGCTACCAAGGACGTATTGATGCTGGCGTATATGAATAAAGAATCGCTGCTGAAAACTATGGAAACAGGCTACACTTGGTTTTGGAGCCGCAGCCGTCAGGAGCTGTGGAACAAGGGCGCAACCAGCGGCAATTTGCAAGAGGTTAGGGAAATGATTTACGATTGTGACGGCGATACGATTTTGGTTAAAGCTTCTTTGCATGGTCCTGCCTGTCACACGGGCGAATATTCCTGCTTTTTTAATTCTTTTTGGCGTTGGCGGTAAAAAGCTGACGCCAATTTTATTTTTGCGATACAAATTGACGAAATTGTAGTATAATAATTTTATTCGTAGCCTGAAAAAAGACTTTTGTAAAGAGAGGTTTTAGTATGGATGAACAAAATAAAACTGTTCCGCAGCTTATTGAAGTAGAGCCAATGCAGGACGGTTATCGCTGGGTAGCCATTACCGCTATGCTGTTGGCTATTGGTATTATACTGCACACTGTCAGCCCCAACGTTGGCGGCGTAACTCCCAACTGGACTATTGCAATGTATTCTATCGTTATCAATTTAACTCGGCCCAAGCTTTCCCAAGCTATCGGCATTGGTTTTATTGCCGGATTGACACTGGTACCTTCTTCTAAATCAGCATTTCCTTTGGGCAATGTGGCCAGCGAATTGGCAGGCGCTACGGTGTGCTGCCTGTTGGTGAAAGCAATGTTTGCGGCAGGCGTGGGCGAATGGAAGCTGCGTCCCTTTATCACCGGCTTTTTGGCAACCGTGGCCAGCGGCGGTCTGTTTACTTTCATTTTGAAATTAGTTTTAGGCTTGCCGTTGCATGTGTGGATTTTTGCCATGCTGCCCGTTGTCGCTATTGTCGGACTGCTTAACGGTTTGATTACCTTCTTCCTGTATGCGCCGGTACGCAAGCTGTTTTATTTTCAGGAGGAGGAAAAATAAATGGAAAGCGTTATTAAGCTGGAAAATTTTTATTTTGCGTATAAAAAATCTGATTTGGTACTCAAAAATATCAATTTGAATATCAAAAAAGGCAGTTTCACTGTAATTACAGGCCCCAGCGGCGCAGGCAAAACTACGCTGTGCAAAGCTATGACGGGCATTGTGCCTTATTATATGGGAGGCCGTTACAGTGGCGACGTGCAGATACACGGCGAAAGTACGAAAAATAAGCGCGTATCCGATATTGCCATGCGCGTTGGTTTTATTATGGAAGATTATGAAAGTCAGCTTGTATCTTTAACCGCAGGCGAAGAAATTGCCTTTGGCCTTTTAAATCACGGCTTTGCGCCGGAAGAAATTTCCGCGCGCGTCAGCCGCGCGTTGGCGGATGTTGGTCTACCCGGTCGTGAAAGTTATCAGCTGGACGAGCTGAGCGGCGGTCAGCGCCAGCGTCTGTTGTTGGCAGCCACCTTGGCAGCGCATCCGGAGATTATTGTTTTGGACGAGCCTGTTTCGGCTATGGACCCTGACGGCGCGCAATCCTTGTATAAATTAGTTTGGGATATTCATCAGCGTTACGGCACAACAATTGTTGCCGTAGAGCACCGCATGGATTATTTGCTGCCTTATGTGAGCGATCTTGTGGTACTCAAGGAAGGTAATTTAGTTGCCGCTGACGCTTATGAAGCGGCTGCACCCAAAATGTACGAGGATGCGAAGCTGCGTCCACTGCTGCCGACTTTGTGGCAGATTAAGCTGGGGTTGGAAGAAAAACTGCACATGGACTTAGGCGATTGGCGCAGCGAGCAGGACGCGCTGGCTGATTTTAAAACCTATGGTATCAAAAAAGCGGAAGGGAGGGCTGACTGATGCTGGAGGCTAAAAATGTAAACTTTGCCTACATGCGTGGGCAGCCTGTAATCAACGATATGGATTGCCGCATTGAAGACGGCGAATTTGTAGCGCTTTTGGGACACAACGGCAGCGGCAAAACAACCTTGAGCCGTTTGTTTATGGCGCTGTGTCATCCCCGCAGCGGCGAGATTATGGTAGACGGCGAGGATATTGTTAAATGTGAGCCGGCAGACTTGGCGGATAAAATAGGTTATGTTTTTCAAAATCCCGATTTGCAAATTTTAGAGGATACTGTTTTTGACGAAGTAGCTTATGGCCCCCGCGCCAAAAAATTAACCAACGAAACCATTAACAGCCAGACTACGGAAGCGTTGGAAGCTATGGGACTGACGGAGCTGAAAAACGAATATCCGCGTCTTTTGAGCTTTGGACAAAAGCGTCGTCTCGGCGTAGCTGCTGCTTTGGCGCTTAATCCCCGCACGCTTATTTTGGATGAAATTACCAACGGTCAGGATGCGTTGGAAAAAGAAAATATGATGCAATATTTGCAGGCTATCAATGCTAAACGGGGGATTACTATTGTGCTGATTTCTCACGATATGGATATTGTGCGCCGTTTTGCTAAGCGCGCCATTGTTTTGCATCATGGTAATAAAGTATTTGACGGAACACCGCAGGAGCTTTTTAACGGCAGTCAGCCGGTGGAGCGTTGGGGTCTGCGTCGTCCGACGGTTGCTTCTTTAGCGGTAGCATTGGGCGTGGATGCTGCCAGCCCTGATGAATTTATTGCTGCTGTGGGAAAGGAGGCGGAATAAGATGAGCCTGACTGCTTTTACAAAAATTATTGTTACTCTGGCAATTACAGCGTGGGTTTTTATTCTGCCTGTGGAAGCCGTAGCCACAATTTTAGTTTTGGAACTGGCTTTGCTGTTATATATTAAGCACGACCGTATGACCATGGCTGCTATCGGCGGCTTGGCTGTATTTACCGGCATGATGATTCTTTTGCAGCTGCTGTTTGGTTCGCCGCTGTCGGTGGCCTTGATTGGCGGCTTGCGCATGCTGGTTATGACTATGGCGTTTTTGTGTTTGTTGGCGGCAACGCGTATTCAGGATATTGCTAAATCCTTGGTGGACAGATTTCACATGCCCTGCGAATACGCTTTTATGCTGACGACGGCTCTGCGCTTTGTGCCGAATTTTCTTACGGACAGCGAGATTACTTTGGACGCGCAAAGCTGCCGCGGCTATTCCAATCGCGGCAATATTATCAAACGCTTTTTGGCTTATTTGGTTGTAATTCGCCCGCTGGTTATGCGTGCGGTGGCAAAATCCGAAACCTTGGCGCTTTCCATGGAGCTGAAAGGCTTTGGCAGCAATACTTATAAAAATATGCCTTCGGAGCCGTTAGGCTTGGGTGATTTTTTGGTGCTGCTGCTGGTGGCAGTGCTTAGCACATATCCGTTCTGGAAAGCATTTTTGGGCTGATAAAGGAAAAATAAAATTATGCTTAGATTAAGGCCTTATAACGAAAAGGATACGGAGATAATTCTTTCTTGGAGCAAAGACGAAATTGCTTTTTATAAGTGGTCAGCAGGTGTTTTGGGCGAGTATCCTATTAGTAAAGAGCAATTCGGCTTTGTTAACAAGCTTATGCCATTTACGGCCATTAACGATGATGAGGTAATAGGCTTTTTTACAATTAGAAGACCATCAGAAAACTTTGATGAATTGAGATTTGGTTTTGTAGTTGTAGACCCACAAAAGCGTGGACAAGGATACGGCAAAAGAATGTTGCAGCTGGGAATAAAATTTGCAAAAGAAATCTTTGGCGCAAAAAAAGTTTCTTTAGGTGTTTTTGAAAATAACGAATCTGCCTACTATTGTTATAAAGCTGTAGGCTTTCAAGATATTGTTTTAGAAAAAACAGAGAAGTATACTGTGCTTGGTGAAGAATGGAAATGCTTAGAACTTGAAATGAAATTTTAAAATGCATGAGCGCTCCTCCTTGTCACGAAACGCAACGGGAACAAATATTTGCAATAAAGATCTGCTAAAAAATAACGCTTCGACGTACTGCTTTACAGTATGCCGAAGCGTTTTATTTATTTTGCATCCTCTGCCAGCAGCTTTGCCAAAAGCTCGGCAGTTAAATCGTCCTCGCCGTAAACGGTAATGTTTTGGCTGGCGAGCAAAGCGGCGGTAACTCCTTGCCCCGCAATCGTTACGCCGCTAAAGGTGCCGTCGTAAATAGCTTTGCTGCCGCAGGAGGGACTGCGCTGCTTTAAAATCGCCGCGGTAATGTGCTGGCGCGCGCAGAGTGCGGCGCAATTTTTTGCTCCCGCAAGAAAATTAGCAGTTACATCACTGCCTTCTTTATTTATCACAGCGGCAGTGCCTGCCAAAACATTTTTGCCCGTACCGTTTTTAATTTCTGCAGGCGGACGCGGCGTTGGCAGACCGCCGCTTACTTCCGGACAAAAGGGCAGCAGCTGCGCGCTCAAGCCTTGCGCTGCTGCAGCTAATAGCAGCTGACAGGGATTGCCGTTGCCCTTATAGCGCACAGGATAATTTAACAGACAAGCGCTGACGAGAATCATAAAAATACTCCTTTAACACAACGAAAAGCTTAAAATTTATTCAGCATACGTATCCTGCAAGGCTTCAAACTCGGCAATAGCAGGATTTATTAAGGTCACATAATAAGCCGCTACTTCTTCCGGCGTTTGGCGCATGGCGCTTTTCAGCCACCAGCGGACCATGCCTACAAAGCTGCTTGCAATATGGGCGGCTAAAAAATCCTCCGGCACTTTGCTGATACGCTGCTTATCGGCACCTTGAATAATAATGCGCAGATTGTCTTGAATATATTCACGGAAAAAGCGCAGAAATAAGTTGCCTTCATCATAATTGATAATGCCCCAATAATATTTGCGCTTATCCCGCAGATGATAAAGAATATGAGCGATACGATTTTCGGCGTTTTGCGGCAGTTCAGAGAAATTATGAGTGGAGCAGGGCGGAATAGTGTGACTAAAAATGTGCTTAAAAAGCATAAGACACATTTTGCGCGCTAAATCGTCCTTTGTTTCAAAATGACTGTAAAAGGTACTGCGGCCGATATTAGCGGCGTCAATAATATCTTTAACGCTAATTTTTTCGTAGCTGGTTTGTGCCATTAAATTTACAAACGCGTCGTAAATAGCCTGACGCGTTTTAGTTTGCCGTCTGTCCATGAGCTGCCTCCTTGTATTTTTTCTATATTTATTGTAGTACATTTTTGGTCAAGTGTTCAATATCTTACAAGAAAAAAATTCTGTGTCTGTAAAAGTAACGAGCTTTTGTTTATGATATAGGCAAATAGCTAATGTTAAGAAAGGAGTCAGCTAAAAATGTATGAGCTTCAAGAATTGTTGGCAGTAAGACCTGTTATTGGAAGACGCGTAAGATATAATGGCGCAGAAAGAAGCGAGTGGCTGCTGCCGGTAGAGCAGTTAGCTGTGGATGATATAGTCAGCGTATTGCCCGGCGAAAGAATTCCCGCTGACGGTGTAGTTGTCAAAGGAGTAAGTATGGTGAGTAAGCAGCCAGTAAATAGAATTGCAGCAGAATTCAATAAAAAAATAGTTGGCGATAAAGTAGTTTGCGGTACAATTAACGGCGCTGATGCTTTAGAAATTAAAGTAACGCATACGTGGAAGCATGGCAGCTTTGAGCAAAGGCTGGAGCAGGCGCGGGCCGAGCATGACCGTTTAAGCTGTTGGGAACGCTTTTGGCAGCATATTACCGAACAATATAAAACAAGTTATAACTAAAAATAAAACAGCGCGGTAGATTTTTACGTCTGCTGCGCTGTTTTTTTGCGGCGGACATCATATATGGACAATGACCTTAAAAAGTGTTATATTAGCTAATAAGCAAATTTTACTGAAAGACTCAAGAAAGGAAAAGTAAAGCTGTAATGTTCAAGGGAATAATTTTAATTATTTGTGCTGCAACCTGCTGGGGAATGGGCGGAGTTGCCGGACAATATCTTTTCCAATATCATCACGTAGATGCTTTTTGGTTGTGTATGGTGCGTCAGATTATAGCCGGCTGCTTGTTTTTGCTTTATACTGCTGTAGTCGCCAAGCATAATATTTTTAAAATTCTGCGCGAGCATTTTGTATCTATGCTGTGTTTTTCTTTTATCGGTATTTTGGGCGCGCAGCTGGGATTTTATTACACTATTTCTTTGTGCAACGCTGCGACGGCAACGGTACTGCAATATACCGCGCCGATTTTAGTTATGGTGTGGATGAGCTATAAAAATCGCAGTCTGCCGGAAGGACGCGAGCTGCTGGGAATTGTTGGCGCTATTGCCGGCGTATTTTTGATTGCTACTCACGGCAGCTTGGAAAGTCTGGCGATTTCTCCTGCCGCGCTCATTGTTGGTTTACTGTCGGCAGTTTCCTATGCGTTTTACAGTATTCAGCCGGTGGAGCTGCTCAAAAAATATCCGGCGACGGTTATCATCGGCTGGGGGCAGCTTTTGTCGGGGCTTTCGCTAATTGCTGTCCGCAACCCTTTTGCGCCTGTGGGGAGCTGGAACGGTTATGCATATTTGGCCATGGGCTATTTAATCGTGGGCGCAACTATTGCCAGCTATGCACTGTATTTAGCCGGTTTAAAAATTGTCGGCTCTACTAAAGCCAGCTTAATTTCCTGCGCCGAGCCCTTGGCTTCGATTATCGCCGTGGTGCTGCTATTGGATACTAAGCTGATGCTGCCTGATTATATTGGCATGGGTAGTATTATTTTTACGGTGTTGTTGTTGTCCATCCCTAAAAAATAGCGTTGTTTTGCTAAAAAATAGCTTATAGTTCTTGCCTTTTATAATAAATTCAGATATAATTATAGCGTTGTTAAAAAAGTACAGGTATTAAAAGGGGAGAGCTTTTGTGAAGTTGGACATTGATTATAAGGCTATCGGCCTGAGAATAAAGGCGGCACGCGCGCGCAAAGGATTGACTCAGGGAAATATAGCTAAACTAACTGGTTTGTCAACTCCGCATATTAGTAATATAGAAACCGGCAATACTAAATTGGGTTTGCCTACAATTATTCATTTGGCTAATGTTTTAGATGTATCGGTAGACGAGCTGTTGTGCGATAACATTCACCGCAGCGAGCAGATTTACTGCCAGGAGTTATCCGAGCTGCTGCAAGGCTGCACAGTGGACGAGCTGCATATTATTTCTGAACTGGCCAAGGTTATTAAAAAATCCGGCATCAACAGCGCTAAAAAGGTTAGAAAACGTCGCACCAAAGCTGAAATGGCAGCTGCCAGAGCAGCGGAGCAAGCGCAAAACGCTGATGCAGAATAATAAAATATAGCTTATGTGCTCCTATAGCTCAGCTGGTAGAGCATCTCATTCGTAATGAGAGGGTCGCAGGTTCGAATCCTGTTGGGAGCTCCAAATAAAAATTTTGCCCCTAGAGTGTATCTAGGGGTTTTAATATTTATCATTATTTTAAGGACGCGATATTATGAAAAAGCTTTTACTTACAGGCTTTGACCCTTTTGCTCATTATCAAAAAAATCCCTCGTGGGAAGTGGCGCAGGCGTTGCCGGAAGTTGTAGGTGATTTTGCAATTACTAAACTGCTGCTGCCCAATATTTACGGCTTGGCGGGACGAATGCTGCTAGAAAAAGCCGCAGCGATGCAGCCGGACGTAATTTTGATGCTGGGCATGGACAGCGGCAGCGCTCATGTACATTTTGATACGGTGGCGGTAAATTTGCGGGACGCGCTGGTGGAGGATAATCTTGGCAACCGTCCGTGGAACGAGCCTATCATTGCCGACGGGCCCGCCGCTTATTTTTCTACGCTGCCCGTGCATCAGGCAGTGCGGGAGCTGCAGGCAGAAAAAATTCCCGTGCATCTTGGCTACACCACCGGCGGCTATGTTTGCAACGATATTTTCTATACGGCGTGCCATCATTTTGCGCCAACCAAGGTGAAGGTTGGCTTTGCCCATGTGCCGTTGCTGCCGGAAATGGTGTGGGACGAAAATTTGGCTCTGTCCTTAGCTCGTTCGACGGAGCTGGTGCAGGCGATTATCGGCAAGCTGTCGAAAATTTTATATCACCATTAAAAAACGCTCTGAGGCGGCTGCTTCAGAGCGTTTAGTTTAGCTTGCAATTTATTTAATGCTTTGGAATTCGCCGTTGTAACGAGCGTTTTCTTTCGCGTAAGCCGCAGGGTCAGCGTAGCGGTTTACTTTGTCGTTCAAGGTGCAGGCTTCGGTAATGCAGTCGTTGACAGCGTTTTTGGTGTTGATGCGCGGGTCGTCCTCGCTGGCTACCACATAGCCTGCAACGCGCAGCATACTGCTGTCATATTCTTTTACGCCGTAGTCATAGGTGTAAATTTTGCCGTCGACAGCAACGCTTTCCTGCAAGGCAACCTTAACGGTAGCGTATTTGCCTACCAGCTTTTCGCCGGTGCCTACGCCGGCCAAATCAATTTTTACAATTACCGGCACCCAGTTTGGACGGGTTACTAAAGCAACGTCGTCTACGGTCAAAGTTTTTTCGGGAGCGCGTTTTAAGCTTTGAATGTCAAAACGTTTGCCGTAATTTGTTTTAATAAAGGCTTCCAGCTCAGCTTTGCCTTTTTCCGTATCATTCTCGGGATTTTGTACCTCCAAAATGACGTCGGGCACTTGATACCACAGTACAACCTTCTTAGCAGGAGCTGCTGCGCAGACAGAACAAATTAACAAAAACAAAACGCAAAGAATAAGCTTTTTCATCGGGAGTACCTCCTCTTTTTATTTGCTAAGTATATTGTAACAAGAAAGCCGGTGTTTGAATAGCCTAAAAGGATTAAAATTTTAATTTTGCGCAGCGGCTGTATTTTCGCCAGCTTCTGCGTTTGATTCCGCAGGCTTTTCTTTCGGCGGTTTTTCTTTTTTAGCTTTTTTCGTATTGTACTTAGTCATGGCGGCATCCAAATCGCCGGTTTTCAGCCATAATTCCAAAGCGTCAGCCATGGATTTTACGGCAGCCTCCACCGCAGCTTTATCCTCGCCCTGAAATTGGTGCAGCACGTGGTTGATTACGGCTTTATTATTGCGCTCCGGATGACCAATGCCAATTTTGAAACGAGGAAATTCGCTGGTGCCTAAATGCTCGGTGATGGATTTTATGCCGTTGTGACCGCCGGCGCTGCCCTTGCGGCGGATGCGCAGATGACCGACGGGTAAATCCATATCGTCTTGAATGACGGCAATAGCTTCCGGCTCGATATGATAAAAATTAGCGTAAGCGCCCACGGCAAAGCCGCTTAAATTCATGTAGGTGGTGGGTTTAATGATAAGAATTTTTTCCGGTGCGCGATATTCGGCGCAGTAGGCGCTGCGGTCTTCCTTGCCGAAGCTTACGCCTAAACGTTTGGCAAGCTCGTCCGCTACCATAAAGCCGATATTGTGGCGGGTATTTTCGTATTCACGGCCAATGTTTCCCAAGCCGACGATGAGTTTCATGTGTAGTTCTCCTTTAAAAATTTATTCTGTTTTGAAAATTTTACTAAAGATTTTTGCCGCTGCGGGCAGTTTTAATGTAATAAAGTATCGATAGTTACAAACTCATAGCCTTCGCTGCGCAATCTGTCAATAATTTTTTCTGTGGCGGCGACAGTTTGCGCGCGCGGTGCAAAATTTTTGGGGCTGTCGCCGTCGTGCAGCAGCACGATGGCTCCGGGTTCTGCCTCAAAGCAGACGCGGTCGGCAATGCGCTGCACGCCGGGATTATTCCAGTCCCGGGGAATAACGCTCCAGTTTACCGCTGTAAGTCCGGCATTGTGGATGGCGGTCATAACCTGCCAATCCTTAAAGCCGTGGGGCGGGCGCATAAATTTTACAGGCTGTCCCGTGATTGCTTCCAGTGTTTTTTTACCGTAGGCAATATTTTCTTGCAGTTCCGCTTGGTTCAGTTTTAAAAGATCCTGATGCCTGCCTGCGTGGAGCGCAATTTCGTGTCCCCCGGACTGTACCATTTTTACGATTTCCGGATGCTTGGCGGCGTTTTCACCTACCATAAAAAAGGTAGCGTGTACATTTTTTGTTGCTAAAATTTTTAGCAGCTGCTGGGTGTAGGGCGGATAGGGGCCGTCGTCAAAGGTAAGGGCGATTTGCTTTTTGCTGATATTACCGCTGGTAATTACGTCGCCATAAAAGCTGTTGCCGGGAAGTACAGCCAAAAGCAGCAGGATGCCGCTTAAAAATAAACCGGCTGCGGCGGCGCAGCCGGCAGTAAATTTTTTTAGATAGCCAAAGCGACCCATCCATAATAAAATCGTGCTGCAAGCAGCACAAAAAATAAGCAGATAAATAATACGCATAGCTTTTCAAAATAAGAGGCTTGCCTTAGGCAAGCCTCCGTAATTTTTAGATGTTATTGATTATTTTTTATTATCGAACAGTTGACTTACAGACCACTCATTATAGATGCGCAGAATAGTTTCAGCCAAGATAGGCGCGATGGACAATACCTTAATTTTAGGATGCTTCTTGGAAGGAGCCAGAGGAATAGTATTGGTAACTACCAGCTCGGTAATATCGGATTGAGCGATGCGGGACAAGGCAGGATCGGTCAGAATGGGGTGAGTACAGCAAGCATAAATTTCTTTAGCGCCGAATTTTTTCAATGCGCGGGCACCTTCAGTGAGGGAGCCTGCAGTATCAACCATGTCGTCGACCACGATACAGTTTTTGCCGTTAACGTCGCCGATTAAGTTCATAACCTCGGCTACGCCTGGTTCCGGACGGCGCTTGTCGATAATAGCCATAGGCGCGTTCAAAATTTCGGCAAAACCGCGGGCACGGCTTACGCCGCCAAGGTCAGGAGAAACAACAACCATGTTGTCCAAATTTTTATCTTTAATGTATTCAGCCAGCAGCGGGCCGCCGGGCATATGGTCAAAAGGAATATTGAAGAAGCCTTGAATTTGTGCTGCGTGCAAATCGATGGTAACAACGCGGGTAATGCCTGCGGTTTCTAAGAGGTCTGCCATCAGCTTGGCGGTAATAGGTTCACGGCCGCGGGCTTTGCGGTCTTGACGGGCATAGCCGTAATAAGGAATAACAGCGGTGATGTGATTAGCGCTGGCGCGTTTAAAAGCGTCGGCCATAATCAAAAGCTCCATAACGTTATCGTTGACGATAGGGCCGCAGGTAGGCTGTACTATGAAAATGTCCTTGCCGCGAACGCTCTCGTTAATCATAACCTGGATTTCTCCGTTGTTGAAACGGTTTACTACAGAATCGCCTACGGTAGTGCCAAGATAAGCGGCAATTTCGCGCGCTAAATCAGGATTTGCATTACCGGTAAAAATTCTTAACTTATTTTCGTCAGACAACATGTCTAATCCCTCCAAAATCACCTTTTATTTTTAGAATGTGAAAAGTCCTAACCTATTTATAATTATACTATAAAAACTAATTCTTGACAAAGAGTTTTGCAAGTGTCTTAGCTGTTTCTGTATTTTTCGGCCCAGCCTTCAATATTTTTTTGTCTAGCGCGAGCAATGCCTAAAGCGTTTTCGGGAACTTCTTTAGTAATGGTGCTGCCTGCGCCAATGTAGGTGTTGGCCTGTACGGTAACGGGAGCAACTAAATTAGTATTGCAGCCTACAAAAGCGTTGTCGCCAATAACGGTACGGTGCTTCTTTTTGCCGTCGTAATTTACAGTGATGCAGCCGCAGCCCATATTGACACCGCTGCCTATATCGCTGTCGCCGATATAGGTCAAATGTGGCAGCTTGGTGCCTTCGCCTACGTTGGAATTTTTAACCTCCACATAGTTGCCGATTTTTACGTGGTCGCTGATTACCGTATCGGGACGCAGATGCACATAAGGACCCGCCGTAACGTGGTTTTTAACTTCGCAGTCGTGACCGTAAATAAATTGCAGATGATTGTCGTCGCCAATTTTTACATTGGTGAAGCGGGCGTTGGGTCCGATTTCGCAGTCCTCGCCGATTTCGGTGCTGCCCTCCAGCCAGGTGTAGGGATAAATAACAGTATCGCGACCTATTTTTACGCCGGCTTCAATAAAAGTGCTGGCTGGATCCATAATAGTAACGCCGTTATCCATGTGCTTGTCCAAAATATGCTGACGCATTACTGCTTCGGCGACGGACAGCTGCTTGCGGGAGTTAATACCCATAACCATATAGCTGTCGTCGGTAATTACGCCGCCGACTTTTTTGCCGGACTGATTAAGCTTTTGCAGCACGTCGGTCAAATAATATTCGCCCTGAGCGTTGTTGTTGGTTAAAGTAGAGAGAACATCAAACATCAAGGGACATTCCATGCAGTAAATGCCGGTGTTAATTTCTTTAATGGCTTTTTGCGCTTCAGTTGCGTCTTTTTGTTCTACAATGGCCTGCACATTACCGTCAACGTCGCGCACGATACGGCCGTAGCCAAAGGGATCGTCCATAACGGCAGTCAAAACAGTGGCAGCAGCGCCGCTGGCTTTGTGGGCTGCACAGAATTTTTTCAGCTCCTCACCGTCTAAGAGCGGAGTATCGCCGCAAAGAATTAAAGCTGTGCCGGTAAAATTTTTCAAAGCTTCAGCAGTCTGCATAACGGCGTGCCCCGTACCTAATTGCTCGGCCTGCAATGCGGTTTTGCCCTGCATACCAATCATTTTTTCTACCAATTCTGCTTCGTGGCCGACAATGATAATTTTTTCGTCGCAGCCGGTAGCGGTAGCAGCGTCAATAACATGCTGCAACATGGGCTTGCCTCCAACCTTGTGCAGAACCTTGGGATATTTACTGCGCATACGCGTACCTTTGCCGGCTGCAAGGATAACAGCTACTAAATTTGCCATATATATTACTCCTTCCTCTTAGGAAAATGAAATTATGCCAGCGTAATTTCCGCTTTAACATTTTGCTGTTCTTCATTTACATAATGCAGCGTGAAAAAAGCGGTGTAATCTTTAATCAACTTATTGGCTGGTTCAGCGGTATCTATCAAAAAAGCTTTGCCTACTACCTGAGCGCCAACTTCCTGCGCTAAGGCTACCATACCCTTCGCCGTGCCGCCGCCCTTCATTACGTCGTCGATAATCAGCACGCGGCTGTTAGGCTGCAAAGCGCGCTTGGGCATGGCCATAGTTTGAATGGTGCGTGTACTGCCGCTGACGTAATTGATATTTACAGTGGAGCCTTCGGTGATATAGCTGGCGCGTCTGGCGATAACCAAAGGCACGTTAAAAGCTCTAGCCACAGCCATGGCTAAGGGAATGCCGCTGGTTTCTACTGTCATAATGCAGGTGGGCGCCAGTTCCTGCAAGCGTTCCATAAAAATTTCGCCTAGGCGCATAACAATGTTTGGCTGACATAATAAATCTGTAGTGTAAAGTATATTGCCGGGCAGAATACGCTCCGGCGCAGTTAAGCGCACGGCCAGCTCCTGCAAGAAAGCGCCATTATCATCCGGCAGATGGCAGGGAATAAAGCGCACGCCGCCTGCCGCTCCCGATAAGGTTTCCACCTTGCCTAAACCGTACATTTCCAATCCCGATTTAACTGCTAAAACATCTTCGCTGAGCGTTGATTTGGCAATATCAAATTTTTTGCAGAAGAAAGAAAATGAAAATAACCGATAGGGATTATCGGCTAAAAGTTTGCTTAACGCTACCACACGTTCAATTCTTTTGGCTTTGCCCATTGGTTTGTTTCCTCTATTCGTTCAAAGTTTGTTTACTTAAATATTTCTCAATTATTTTTAAATCGCTTGGCTTATCCGCGTCCATGCCGATACCGGCGTAGACGGTGATAATGGCCTTGCTTTTAGCGCCTAAAATTTCAGAAAAGCGTTGTTCTGCCGCTGTAATAGAAAGTCTGCGGAAAATTGCTTTAAAAATAAAGCTCCAGCCCAGCCAATTAGCTAAGCGTAAGGGAGACTTGCGCAGCGCAAAAATTTCCTTCGCCAGCTTTTGTCCCTGGATAATAACATTTTTATCCAGCAGCATCATATTGCCTCCGGTAAAAATTCCGTCCGTCAGCTTGGCATAGGTGCGTCGGGCATCGGGAAAAAGCTTTTGGCAGCTTGTTTGAGCAATAATAGGATAAAAAGCCTGTACATTAGTGTAGGCCGGGTTTTCGCATTGCTGTAAAAAATCGCGTACGCCGTCTGCCGTAAGCAGAGGAATATCGTCGCACACGCCCAAAAGCCGCCGGCTGCTGTCCTCGCCAAGAGCAAGACAGGCAGTGTAGGCAGAACCTGGCATATCTTTTTCGGCGGAGCAGAGCAAAATGTTTTTGGGCAAAATATTTTCCAGCTCCGCTAAAATTTCCGGTTGGGCGGAAATAATTAAACGGCGGATACAGCCGCTTTGCTGTAAGGCATCGACAATATAATTTATCATGGGTCGGCCGGAAACTTTGGCCAAACAGCGAAATTCCGTGCCGCAAACTTCTTGCAGCCAGGGAGAACGTCCTCCCGCTACAATATATGCATCGTACTGCTGCATTATTGCGCCTTCTTTTTCGGCTCGGAGATTGAGCGCAGCAAGGTGTGCTCGGCGTTTTCAATATGTACGCGGGCTGCGTGCTGTGCTCGTTCAATATCGCGGGAGGCAATAGCATCGACCAAATTGCGGTGCTCATCCATGGTTTCCACCAAGCGTCCGGGATAGCTCATGCTGCGGCCGCGGATGCCCGTGAGCTGTTCGCGCAGATTGTTGATAATGCTGCGCAGACGTTCGTTGCGGCTGGCATTGTAAAGTATATCATGAAAAGCGGTATCTGCTTCAACAATTTTTGCCATATCCATATTGGCTACATGCTGGCTGATTTCACGCAGGTAGTCGTACATGGTTTCCAGTTCTTCGTCAGTAATGCGCTCGGCGGCAAGTCCTGCGGCCAGCACGTCAAGGCAGGTGCGTACTTCGTAAATTTCCGTAATATCTTTAATGGAAATATCCGCTACATAAGTGCCGCGGCGGGGAATCATAACTACGAAGCCTTCCAGCTCCAGCTTACGAATTGCTTCGCGCACTGGTGTGCGGCTGACGCCCATTTCATCGGCCAGCTGAATTTCCATCAAGCGTTCGCCAGGGCTAAAGGTGCCGTCAATAATAGCTTGACGGATATTTTCACAGACAAGCTCACGCAAGGGCTTGTAGCTGTCAAGTTTTATAGGCTGTAAATGTCCAGACATTTTATTTTATCCTCCCTACGGTAGTGGTAATAGCTATTTCTAAAGAGAAATCGGTTAAGGACGCTACAATTTTTTCCGCAGTTTTTCGGTCTTTAGCCAGTGCGAAAACTGTGGGCCCGCTACCGCTCATCAGCGCGTAGTCAGCACCAGCGCCAAGCATGGCGGCTTTAAGCGATGCAATAACAGGGTGGGCGGGAATAGTTACGGTTTCCAATACGTTGCCCATATGGGGAATAAGCGCCGAGATTCCCTGCTGCAAACGGTCAGTGAGCTGCCAAATGCAGGGAGCGTGTACTACTCTGCCTTTATTATAATGCTGATAAACCCAGGCCGTGGAAACTTCCAATTCCTTGGGCTTAGCTAATACCACAATGGCCGGCGGCAGATCGCTGAGCTTAGTCAAAATTTCGCCGCGCCCTGTGGCGAGCGCCGTGCCTCCCTCAATGCAGAAGGGAATGTCGCTGCCCAGCTGCGCGCCTAAATTTTCCAGTTGGCTGTTGGTTAAGCCCAGCCGCCAAAATTTATTTAAGCCGCGCAAAACGGCTGCCGCGTCCGCGCTTCCGCCAGCCAATCCGGCTGCTAAAAAAATTTTTTTGTTCAAGGTGATGTGAACGTTCGGAATTATGCCTGCGTGGTCAGCTAACAGCTCCGCCGCGCGGTAAGCAAGATTATCCTTGCCGCAGCTCAACTCCGCAAGATTAGTGGTAATGTCTATTTTTCCTTGGCCGCTGCCGCCGGAGACAATCACTTCGTCGCAAAGATTAACGCTCTGCATAATCATGCTGACCTCGTGATAGCCGTCGTCGCGGCGGCCTAAAATTTCTAGTCCTAAATTGATTTTGGCATAAGCCTTTTCGATAATTTTATCCATTTTCAGCCACCTGCCCATAAATGTATACAGTATTATTTTATACTGCTTTAGACTTCTCTGCAAGTATTTTTCGAACATTGTAGGTAATAAATACGGTTTTCATTCTTGTTTTTTCTGCGGCAGAATTACTTTGAATAAAATGCTTTAACATTTTTGTTTCTCAAGGTTATTTTTTAAGGTTGCTTTTTTTGGAAAACATGGTACTATACTAGGAAGAAGAAAATGCAGAACCTAAAGGAGCTTCTTTATTATGAATACTAAATGGAAAAAACTTTTATACCGTTATTTTATGGTTACGCTGGCGTGCGTTATTATGAGCGTGGCGCTGAATATTTTTTATATGCCCAACAAAATGCTCAGCGGCGGCATTGGCGGCGTAGCGGTGCTGGCATATTATGTTGCGGGACTGCCCATGGGTGCCACCAGCTTAATCTGCAACGTGCCGCTGTTTTTTTTGGCTTATAAGTATATGGATAGAGAATATACCATTGGCGCGTTGTACGGCATTGTAGCTTTCTCCGTTTCTTTGGACGCTTTTCATTTTCTTTCCGCTTATACGGTGGTGCATGATAAGCTGCTGGCCTGCATTGCCGGCGGCGTGCTGTACGGCATTGGCGCGGCGTGCATGTACAGAGTGGGCGGCTCCAGCGGCGGTACGGATATTATCGGCGCGATTATCCAAAAAAATTATTCCATCAGCATAAGTACCACGGGCTTTATTTTTAATTTGTGTCTGCTGCTTGCCAGCGTTTCTTATTTTGGCATTGAGCCGGTGCTGTACACCCTGCTGACCTTTTTTATTATGAGCAAAACCTGCAACGCCTTTACCACAGGCTTTGATTATAAGAAAAATGTGATTATTATCAGCAACCATCATCACGAAATTGCCGAAGAAATTATCAAGGTTGTGGGACGCGGCGTTACTTATCTGCATGGCGAGGGCGCATTTACTCATCAGCACAGAGAAATTCTTTTTGTAGTGGCGAAGCTGACGCAGCTGGCGAAAATTCGCTCTATTTGCAAGGAGATTGACCCGGATGCGTTTATGATTATCCATGATGTCAACGACGTTTTTGGCAGAGGGTTTACGCTCAAGGCATCGGGGCCTGCGGCGCTGGAGCATAGAGAGAATTTTTGAGGGGGATGACGTTCACGCGAACGTCGGCGCGGTTTTATATTCTTCTTTGTAGCCAAAGAAGAATCAAGAAAGCTCGCGCTTTTCAAAGCGCGGCAAAGAATGGAGCTTCAACCCTTAACAAGCGTCGCCTTTATACTGTCGCAGCCGGGCAAAGGCTCCCACAAGGCTAGTGGTTCCAGTTTATTTCGGCTCGCAATGCAAGGCTTTGGCGGTCTACCGCAAAGAAAATTGTACGCTAGTGTTTTTTGTACCTGACAGCACCAAAAACACTCACCGTTGCGTGCTAGATTTTGGTTAGAGTTGCGAGTGCGAGTAGTTTTTAGCAGCTAGCACTAAAAACACTCACTGTTGCGCATAGATTTTAGAAAAAACTGTAAGCAAGAAGTTTATCTATCGTTCGTTCAACGTGCTACCGTAATCTTCATTGCTGTATAAATATGTTTTGCGAATTAACTGTATCACTATGAAGCGCGTGAGACTTACTGCCTGCAAGTAAGGGTTCTTTTGGATACTTTTACCCTAAAGGGCACGCGTCTTGACCACAAGAAAAGTATCATAACAAGCGCAGTTCTTCGTGTCACAAAACGCGACAAGAACAAACGTTTGCAATAAAAATGCAACAGACTAAAAAATCTGTTGCATTTTATTTTTGCTTGAAAGCAAAATTTTTACTTTGTATGCTTCTTGTCCAGCGCTTCTTGATTAGGCGCGGCGTTAGCGTATTTTGTGAGCGCAACTTTGGTAACCTGGAACATACCCACAGCGCCCGGACCGTCAACGCAGCCGTTAGGGCAGGCCATGCCCTCAATATAGCTGCAATCAAGCTTGCCTTCGGCGGCAGCCTTCACTGTGCGCAGGCAGTTGTCTAACCCGCTGGCGTATTCCGCCTTGCGCACCTCGCCGCCTAAAGCGGAAACGGTTTCTTTTACCGCCGCCGTTACGCCGGCGGTCAGCGGATAGCCAAGTCCTAACTTAGACGCTTCGCGCTCAAATTCGTGGGAAGGCATGTCGGCAAAATTTATATCCTTGCCCTCTAGCATGCACTGTAATTCTTCAAAAGTTAAAGCGTAGGCAATTAAATCGCTGTGCTCGCGCACCTCGCTCTTTTTGGCAATGCAGGGACCCACAAAAACAAGCGTTGCGTCGGGAAATTGCTGATGGACATAGCGCACAGTGGACATCATGGGCGAATCTGTTTCGCTGATATATGCCGCGGCTTCGGGAACGTGTGCCTTGATAAGCTTTACAAAAGCAGGACAGCAGGAGCTGGTCATAAATTTTTGCTCCGCAGGCACTTTTTCCATATATTCCTTAGCTTCGCGCACGCTGGTAATATCTGCGCCTAAGCCAACCTCGATAATTTCGGCAAAGCCTGCTTTTTTCATAGCGGCATAAATTTGTCCCATAGAAATTTTCAAGCCAAACTGCCCCACAATGGAAGGCGCTACTAAAGCTATTACTTGCCTGCCGCTTTTAATATCCATAATTACGCGCACGATATTGCTGCGCTCGTCAATAGCGCCAAAGGGACAGGCGTTGCGGCAGGCGCCGCAGGCGGTGCATTTTTCGTGGTCGATTTTTGCTTTGCGATCCTCGCCGATGCTGATAGCGCCGACACCGCAGGCGCGCACGCAGGGTCGGTGAATTTCTATAATTGCGCCATAGGGGCAAACCTGCTTGCAGCGGCCGCATTCAATACATTTATCGCGGTCGATAAAGGCGCGGTTCTGCACTAGGCTGATAGCTTTTTTGGGGCAGTTGTTCATACATTTATGCGCAATGCAGTGACGGCAGATATCCGTAACGTAATAAGCGTCAATGGGACATTGGTCGCAGGCGGCAGGCAGCACGTCAATCAGCGGCAAATCTTTGCGCTCCGGCTCGGATAAGGTTTTTTTGGAAGCCTCGATAATATTTTCCTTGCAGTCCTGACCCAGCGCCATATCGATGCGGTTTTTTAAAACGGCACGCTCTTTATAAACGCAGCAGCGGTAGCGGGGAGTATCCTCGCGCACCTCCTGCAAAATATCATAAACATGGTCAATGAGCACGTCATTCCAGGTGTAGCGGGATAAATGCTCCAAGACCATTCGTCTTAATTGAGCAACAGCAGTTAATTCCATATTTGTTCCTCCTTAAGGTAAAGGATGCTTTAAAAACTTTTACGGATATAAAATTCTGCGCGAAAGGTTAAATTCCTGCACGCTGCTTGTAAAAAGATTTTGCGCCTGGTTTTCAGCGTTAAAAATTTTTTTGCTAACCCCCTTTACAAATGGCAGATGAGGTTTTATAATAAGCACATAAAGCAACAATGCAGTTGTTGGATGTTAAATCCAAATCTCATTGTTGCTTTTTTTATTTATATCTGTTAATGGCTTATGCCGTTGACTGATTGTGCAACGAAGCACCGAAGCTGCCGTCACGCAGCCTGCGGTGCTTTTCTTTTTGCAGAGCCGGGAAATTAAGAGATAAAAAAATCTGCAAAGCACAGCAAACTGTATTTATTTTTGAGGGGCTTACGCATGTAAGCCGAAAAAGTTTCCAATGAGAAATTAGGGAGGTATTACTATGAATGATGTTCCGAAATTATTTGGCAGCTTGGTATTTAATGAAAGCGTTATGAAGGATCGTCTGCCCACCGCAACCTATAAGGCTTACAAGCAGGCTGTTTTAGAAGGCAAGCCTTTGAATATTGAAATCGCCAACATTATTGCCAACGCTATGAAGGATTGGGCGTTGGAGCATGGCTGCACGCATTTTACCCACTGGTTTCAGCCCATGACCGGCATTACGGCTGAAAAGCACGAAAGCTTTATTTCTCCCACGGCTGAAGGCCGAGTTATTATGGATTTTTCCGGCAAGGAACTGATTCAGGGCGAACCCGACGCTTCCAGCTTTCCTTCCGGCGGACTGCGCGCAACCTTTGAGGCCCGCGGTTATACGGCATGGGATCCCACAAGCTACGCTTTTGTGAAGGATAATTGTTTGTGTATTCCTACGGCCTTCTGCTCCTACACCGGCGAGGTTCTTGATAAAAAAACACCGCTCCTGCGCTCTATGAACGCCGTAAGCAAAGCGGCCTGCAAAATTTTAAAAATTTTTGGTATCGATACCGTTCGCGTCAACAGCACTGTGGGTCCGGAGCAGGAATATTTTTTGGTTGATAAAAAAATGTGGGAAAAGCGCAAGGATTTGGTATATTGCGGACGCACTCTGTTCGGCGCCAAATCTCCCCGCGGACAGGAATTGGAGGACCATTACTTTGGCATTATCAAGCAAAGAGTTTTGGCTTTCATGAAGGATTTGGACGACGAGCTGTGGAAGTTAGGCGTGCTGGCAAAAACCGAGCATAACGAGGTGGCTCCCGCACAGCACGAGCTGGCGCCGATTTTTTCTTCCACTAACGTGGCCTCCGACCACAACCAGCTGATGATGGAATTTATGAAGCGCGTTGCTTTGCGTCACGGTTTGGTCTGCCTGCTGCACGAAAAACCCTTTGACGGCGTTAACGGCAGCGGCAAGCACAATAACTGGTCCTTGGCTACCGAAGAAGGCATGAACCTTTTGGATCCTGGCAAGGAGCCTTACAAAAATCTGCGCTTCTTAACCTTTTTAGCGGCAATTTTAAAAGCTGTGGACGAATATCAGGATTTGCTGCGCGTTTCCGTAGCCAGCGCCGGTAACGACCATCGTCTGGGCGCTAACGAAGCTCCTCCCGCTATCGTTTCCGTATTCTTAGGCACGGAGCTGACCGCAGTTTTGGAAGCTATCGCCGCCGATAAGGTTTACAGCGGCAATCCCGCCGAATTTATGAAAATCAGCGACGACACCATTCCGGCGCTGGTTAAAGATAATACGGACAGAAACCGTACCTCTCCTTTTGCTTTCACCGGCAATAAATTTGAATTCCGTATGCTGGGCTCCATGTTTTCAATTTCCGGACCCAACATTGTTTTGAATACTATCGTCGCCGAAGAATTAGACAAATTTGCCGATAAATTGGCCGACGCGCCGGATTTGGAAGCAGCCGTTTACGATTTGGTAAAGAAAACCTATTTGGCGCATAAACGCATTGTTTTCAACGGCAACGGTTATACGGACGAATGGGTGGCAGAAGCAGAAAAGCGCGGTCTGCTGAATCTCAAATCCACTCCCGAAGCTATTCCTTATTTGGGTGCGGAGAAAAATGTGGAGCTGTTTGCTAAGCACCACATCTTTACCAAAACCGAGGTTGTTTCCCGTGTGGAAATTCTGCTGGAAAATTACAGCACTACTATTGCCATTGAAGCCGCCGCAGCCTTAGATATGTTCCACAAGGATATTTTGCCGTCAATCAGCGCTTATACCAGCGATTTGACCAAAGCAGCTTTGGCTAAAAAAGCCGCAGGCATCAGCGCAGGCTTCGAGGCAGAGCTGGCAGACAAGCTGAGTAAATTGAGCGCAGCAATGTATACTGCCGGCGTTAAATTAGCAAAAGATTTAAAAGCTGCCGAAGCAATTGCCGACAGCCACCAAAAAGCAACCTTCTTCTACGAAAAGGTTTTGGCTGATATGACAGAACTGCGTGCCGCAGTTGATGCAGCAGAAGCCTTGGCCGGCGGTAAATATCTGCCTTATCCTACCTACGGCGAGCTGCTCTTTGGCGTTAACGAATAAAATCAAAAAATAAAGCTAAGTTTTTTGTTTACACAACGAGGTGTATTCTGCTTGAGCAGGATACGCCTCTTTTCTTTTAAGACCAATTAAGAGCGCTTAGAAAAATAAATGTGCGCTTTGGTGCAAGCAATTTAAAAAAATTTTTGAGGGGTGATTTATAATGGGAAAATATGTATCTGCCGATACTATTTGGGTACTTATCGGTGCGTTTTTGGTTTTTTCTATGCAGCCTGGCTTTGCTATGGTAGAAACAGGCTTTACTAGAGCTAAAAACGCCGCTAACATCGTTATGAAAAATGTTATGGATATGTGCCTTGGTTCGATTGTTTTTTGGATTTTGGGCTTTGGACTGATGTTTGGCACAAGCATTGGCGGATTTGTAGGCACGCCGGACTTTTTTGTCAGCGGTGATTACGGCGCGGCGTATCCATCGTCAGCTTATTTTATTTTTCAAACTATGTTCTGTGCTACGGCGGCCACTATTGTTTCCGGCGCAATGGCGGAACGTACAAACTTTTTAGTTTACTGTATTTACAGCCTGATTATCAGCGCGCTGGTTTATCCTATCAGCGGGCACTGGATTTGGGGCGGCGGTTGGCTTAGCCAAATGGGATTTCACGATTTTGCAGGCTCTGCTGCCGTGCATATGGTTGGCGGCGTGGCTGCGTTAATCGGCGCTAGAATGATTGGCCCGCGTATTGGTAAATATAATGAGGACGGCACAGTCAACGCAATTCCCGGTCACAGTATTCCGCTGGGAGCTTTGGGCGTTTTTCTGTTGTGGTTCGGTTGGTTTGGCTTTAACGGTGCGTCTACGGTTTGCGCCACCGGCGACGAAGCCTTGATTGCTATGGGCGATATTTTTATTACCACTAACATGGCTGCGGCTGCAGGCGCTACGGCTACCATGATTTACACTTGGGTACGTTACGGCAAACCGGATGTTTCTATGACTTTGAACGGCGTTCTGGCAGGCTTGGTAGCGATTACCGCAGGCTGCGACGTCGTCAGTCCCGTCGGCGCTTTGGTTATCGGTCTTTTGGCAGGCGTTCTGGTAGTAGCTGCCGTAGAATTTTTTGACCAAAAATTAAAAATTGACGACCCCGTCGGCGCCATTTCCGTACACGGCGTCTGCGGCGCGTTTGGTACAATTATGACAGGCTTTTTTTCCACAAAAGACGGATTGCTGTACGGCGCGGGCGCGGACTTTTTAAAAATTCAGCTGTTGGGCGTAGTCTGCGTTGCCGTTTATGTGGCCGTAGTGATGACCGTAATTTTTGGCCTGCTGGATAAACTTATCGGCCTGCGCGTCAGCGAAGCGGAAGAAATCAAGGGCCTGGATATGGAAGAACACGGCTTGCTTTCCAGCTATGCGGATTTTATGCCCACTGTGGAAGAAATTCCGACAGTTACCAATTATGTAGCACCGTCCGCAGTGACTGCCGCGCCTGCGCAGCCGGTTGGCGAGCATAAATTGACTAAGGTTTGCATTATTACTTCGCAAAATCGTTTTGAAGCTCTAAAAACCGCTTTGGATAAGCTGGGTATTACCGGTATGACTGTAACGAAGGTTTTGGGCTACGGCATCCAAAAGGGTCAGTCGGAAATGTACCGCGGCGCAGAAATTGCGGCGCATTTGCTGCCCAAGGTAAAAGTAGAAATGGTTGTTTCGGCGATTCCCGTGGCGGATGTTGTGAATACGGCCAAGGCCGTACTGTACACCGGCAAATACGGCGACGGCAAGATTTTTATTTACAATGTGGATGACGTAGTGAAAATCCGCACCGGCGAAACGGGCTTTGACGCCTTGCAGGATAAGCCTATGGAGGCTTAAAGCCGTAAAACCGGTTGTAAAATTTGCTTCTCCCTAATTACTTACTCCCTATACCGCAAAAGAGCACAAGGCTTCTGCTTAAGGCAGAGCGTTCGTGCTCTTTTGCTGTTTGTTAAGCGCTTTTAATCGCAGACGTTCCGCCGCAAATTTTTGCAAAAAAATCAGCTCTAAAATAAATTTTTTATTGACAATTTCACGGCAAAAGAGTATAGTGTTCTCAAACAGGAACAATATAAGAAGAGCCAAGTGAGGGACTATGGATCTTATTGAAGGATTAACCAATTTTAACTTAACCAAGCAGGAGGCAACTCTCTATGTGCTGCTTTTAAAAGCCGGACAGCTTACGGGCTACGAGGCATCCAAGCAGACGGGCATTTCCCGCTCTAACACCTACACCGCTTTAGCGGGCTTGGTGGAAAAGGGCGCCGCTTATGTGCTGGAGGAGGGCAAGGTTACCCGTTATACACCGGTGGCGCCGGAAGAATTTTGCCGCAACAAAATCAGCAGGCTGAAAAAAATTAAGCAGGATATTCTGCGGCAGCTGCCGACGCTGGCAGGGGAGGCCGAGGGCTACATTACCATCAAAGGCGAGCGCGAGATTGTCAACAAGCTGCGCAATACTGTGCTGGCTGCCAAAGTGCGTATTTATGTTTCGGGCAATGTGCGCGTGCTGGAGCTGCTGCGGACTGAGCTGACCGACGCGGTAAAACGCGGCCTGAAGGTAGTTATTATTGGCGACAAAAATTTTAAGCTGGCGGGCGCCATTTGCTATGGAACAACTAAGCAAAACGAGCAGATTCGCTTAATCGCCGATTCGCAAACGGTTTTGACCGGCGATTTGGAGGACGCGGAGGATTCCAGCTGCTTATATTCCTGTAAGCGCAATTTGGTAGATTTATTTAAAGACGCTTTGAAAAACGAGATTGCGCTGATAAAATTGACGGAAAGGTGATATACATGTCTCAAAAAATACCCTTTGTAACCAAAGAACAATTAGAAAAAATCGTTGCAAAGTATCCCACTCCCTTCCATCTTTATGATGAGGCCGGCATTCGTAGAACTGCGCGTCTGCTGTACAAGGCCTTTGCCTGGAATAAGGGCTTTAAAGAATATTTTGCCGTTAAGGCAACTCCCAATCCGTATCTTTTGCAGATTTTGCGGGAAGAAGGCTGCGGTGCCGACTGCTCATCCTACACCGAGCTTTTAATGAGCGATGCTGTTGGCTTTAAAGAAAGCGAGATTATGTTTTCTTCCAACGCTACTCCGGCGGAGGATTTTCAGCTGGCTCGCAAGCTGAATGTAACCATCAATTTAGATGATATTACGCATATTGACTTTTTGGAAAAGGTAGCAGATATTCCTGACACCGTAAGCTGCCGTTATAATCCCGGCGGACATTTTGCTATCGCCAACAATATTATGGATAATCCCGGCGACGCCAAATACGGCATGACCCACGAGCAGATTATCGAGGCTTACAAACGCCTTTTGGCTAAGGGCGTAAAGCATTTTGGTATGCACGCCTTTTTGGCTTCCAATACCGTAACCAACGATTATTATCCGGAGCTGGCGCGTATTCTGTTTAAGGTAGCCGTAGAGCTGAAGGAAAAAACCGGCGCGCATATTGAATTTATCAATTTGTCCGGCGGTATCGGCGTGGCCTATCGTCCCGAGCAGCAGGATAACGACCTTTTGGTTATCGGCGAGGGCGTGCGCAAGGTTTATGAAGAGGTTTTGGTACCGGCGGGCATGGGCGACGTAAAAATCTTTACGGAGCTGGGTCGTTTTATGCTGGCTCCCAACGGCGCTTTGATAACCGCCGCTATCCACGAAAAGCACACCTACAAGGAATATATCGGCTGCGACGCCTGCGCCGCTAACTTAATGCGTCCCGCCATTTACGGCGCTTATCATCATATTACGGTTATGGGCAAGGAAAACGCGCCCTGCGACCATAAATACGACGTAACCGGCGGCTTGTGCGAAAACAGCGATAAATTTGCCGTAGACAGAATGCTGCCGGAAATTGCTATCGGCGATTTGCTGTTCATTCACGACGCAGGCGCTCATGGCTTTGCTATGGGCTACAACTACAACGGCAAGCTGCGCAGTGCGGAAATTTTGCTGCAGGAGGACGGCGGCGTTAAAATGATTCGCCGTGCGGAAACTCCCGCAGATTATTTTGCAACCTTCGACTTCAGCCCCGAATTTGGTGCTAAGCTGGCGGAGGAAGCCGCAGTAAAAATGCCTGCCGGCAAATAAAAAGATTTAGGCAAAAGCATATAAAAAATAAAACTCCAATGTACTGGATTTGTTTGTGCATTGGAGTTTTTGCTTCATTATTTACTTTAACTCTACATAGGTGGTGCCTGCTGCGTAGCAGTCCAGCTCGTAGGGTGGATACATAAGATATATCCTGCCGTTTTGCAAAATATAATAATCGCTTACCTTAAAATCTTCTTTTTTTATATAGGAAACGAAGGGGGCTTCGGAAGAAGTTTTTCTGTCGCCGCAGTAAACGGGGCATCTTTTGCTTTTAATGCCGTCATATAATTCTGCCGCGGTAACTTCGTTAGTGAAATGAGTGTAGGGCAGGCGTTCGCCGGTGGCCTTGTCGTAAACGATGCCGTAATCGCGGTGCATACCGTGGGCTCCGCCCATATAATCCCAGCTGACCATAATTAAATTGATATAGTCGTCTGTTTCGCCGATAAGCTCATAATGAGTACCTACATCTACATAGGTTGGATGCTTGCTCTTGAGCAGCTTTTTTGTATCGGTAACAATTTCTTTAATATCCTTGTTGATTTTTTTAGCGGCACTTTTATTTTCCAAAGAAACAACCGGATAAACCAATTTGTAATGGGAGCCTTCTTCTGTTTTCTCGCTTACGGCGGCAAAAGCACCGGCGCTGACAGTTAAAGCAAGTCCCAAGGCTAATAAGGTTTTTGACCACATAATTTTACACCTCCCGATGAATTTAGACATTCTCTAAATATATTATACAGAATTTAGGTGAGAGATAGATGGATAGAATGCAAAATATTTGCAAATTCGATAGGCATAGTATAAAATACTTAGGTATATATAAAATTTTTGTAAAAATTTCAGGCGCTTACATTTAGCGTTATAGATGAAGGAGAAATTTTTATGTTAGGAACTATTGTCAATACAAGCTGTATTTTGGCAGGCTCGCTTATCGGAAGCTTTGTCAGCTGCGGCATCAGCGAAAAATATAAAACTGCTTTGTTTAACGGCTTGGGCCTGGCTACGGTGGGACTGGGCGCGAACGCTTTTGTCAGTAATATGCCTAAGGTAGCTTATCCCGTGCTTTTTATTGCCGGAATTGCCATCGGCACGGTGCTTGGCACCCGGCTGGATTTGGAAGGACATTTTCGCGCGCTGTTGGAAAAGGCGAAGGGCGGTTCTAAATTGGCAGAAGGGCTTTCTACCGCTGTTTTGCTGTTCTGTATTGGCACGCTGTCCATTTTAGGCCCTATTGAAAGCCGGTTGAACGGTAATAATACTTATCTTTTTACTAACGCGACGCTGGATTTTGTTTCTTCTATTATATTGTCGTCTGCCTATGGTATTGGTATTGCGGTGGCGGCGCTGGTGCTGTTTTTGTGGCAGGGCAGCATTTATCTTTTCGCCGGAGTTATCGCTTCCTATATGACGCCTGCGCTGATGGGAGAAATTTCTGTTTTGGGCGGCATTTTTCTCATGAGCTCCGGTTTGGGAATTTTGCAGATACGCGATTGCAAAACCTTGAATATGCTGCCGGCGCTTTTGGTGCCGCCAATCTTTTATGCTTTAATGAATGTGGTGCGACCTTTTCTGTTCTTTTTGTAACAAAAGTAATTGACGCAATTCTGAAAGATGATATACTATATAAAAGGCAAAGCTTTTCGGCGCGCCGTATCCTTTTTGTTTGTGTTGCTTTTGGAGTAGGAATAGAATGCTTAGTGCTTATGGTTTTCCCTTTTTGCTTGCCGCTTTGGTAAGCTATGTTTTAACCCCTTATATAAAAAAATTAGCCTTTTTAATTGGTGCGATTGACCGTCCCGATAACCGCAAGGTGCATAAAAAAATTATGCCCCGCCTTGGCGGTCTGGCTATTTATATTGCTTTTATGGTTGCCGCAGTAGCCAGCTTGGAAATGACAAAGGATATTGTCGGAATCCTGCTGGGAGCTACAGTTATTGTTGTTGTGGGTGTGCTGGATGATAAATACCAGCTGCCTGCAAAGGTAAAACTGCTGGGGCAAATTTTTGCTGCCTGCGTTTTGGTGCTGTTTGATATTCGTATCGAATGGGTCAACAATCCCTTTGGCGGCTATTTTTATTTAGATATGCTGTCGATTCCGCTGACAATTTTTTGGGTGATAAGCTTTACTAATGTAGTAAATCTTATTGACGGCTTGGACGGCTTGGCGGCAGGCGTATCTGCTATCGCTTCGCTGACGGTGATTTTGGTGGCGGTGCAGATGGGTTATTATCATATTGCTGTGATGACGGCGGCGCTGGCCGGCGGTATTATAGGTTTTATCCGCTATAATTTTAATCCTGCAACAATTTTTATGGGCGATACGGGCAGTATGTTTATCGGCTATATGTTGGCGGCGATTTCGGTGTACGGCGCAGTGAAAACTGCGGCGACGGTGGCGCTGATTGTGCCGGCGATTGCTCTCGGCCTGCCGATTATGGATACGGCCTTTGCCATTATGCGCCGTTACAGCAACGGACGGCCTATTTTTCAACCGGACAAAGGACATCTGCATCACCGTCTGCTGGCTATGGGGATGAACCAAAAGCAGGCTGTGCTGCTGATGTACGGCATTACTGCTGTTTTGGGTATTGCCGCCGTGCTGTGGGCAGAGTTTGACGGTTTTTATGCGGCGCTGATTATTGCCGCGATTATTACGGCTGTGGCCGTAGGTGCAAAAAAAATCGGTATTCTGAACGATAGGTAAAGGGGAGGAAGAACCGTGCAAAAAATAAAATTGATGACTGTTTTCGGCACGCGGCCGGAAGCAATAAAAATGTGTCCTTTAGTTTTAGAAATGCGCAAATATCCCGAATATATTCAGCCCATTGTGGCTGTGACGGCGCAGCACCGGGAAATGCTGGATCAGGTTTTGGATTTGTTTGGGATTGTGCCGGATTATGATTTGAACATTATGACCAGCGGTCAAACGTTATACGACGTAACCAGTCGCGCGCTGATGGGGTTAAAATCGGTTATGGAAGAAGCAAAGCCGGATATGGTGCTGGTTCACGGCGATACTACTACTACCTTTGCAGGCGCGTTGGCTGCCTTTTACGCGCAGATTCCTGTGGGCCATGTGGAGGCAGGTCTTAGAACAGGCAATAAATATTCTCCTTATCCGGAGGAAATGAACCGCAAGCTGACCGGCGCTATCGCCGATATGCATTTTGCGCCCACATCTACCAGCAAGAAAAATTTGCTGCGGGAAAATATTGCTGAAAAAAATATTTTGGTAACGGGCAATACGGTTATCGACGCGTTGCAGACTACGGTGCGCAGCGATTATCATTTTGCCGACGAAGATTTTAACAAGGTTTTTGCTGCGGGACACCGTTTGATTTTAATGACTACTCACAGACGCGAAAATTTAGGCGAGCCTATGCGTCACGTGTACCGCGCTTTAAAAAGCGTTTTGGAAACTCATGAGGGCGTAGAGGCTATTTTTCCCGTGCATAAAAATCCCAAGGTGCGCGAGATTGTAGCGCAGGAGCTGGGGCATTTAAGCCGTGTCCATTTAATAGAGCCTATGGATTACGAGCCCTTTGCCAATTTAATGGCGAAGGTGGACGTGGTTTTGACAGACAGCGGCGGCATTCAAGAAGAAGCGCCTGCTTTGGGCAAGCCGGTTTTGGTGCTGCGCGATACTACGGAGCGTCCGGAGGCTGTTGAAGCAGGTACGGTGAAGCTTGTCGGCACTGCTTACGAGGATGTGCTGCGGGAAACCAATCTGCTTTTGGATGACGAAAAACATTACCGTTCTATGGCCGAAGCCGCCAATCCCTACGGCGACGGCAGAGCATGCGAGCGCATTGTGAAGGCTGTTTTACGTAAAAATGGCTTCGACGTAGAAAATTTCTTAGAATTTCAGCATAATTAAGTAGACAATTTTTGTGAAATAATTTAAAATTATATTGTACCATTCTGTGAACTTGCGGATGGTTTATTAAGCTTGGAAAAATTAAGGAGTACAAGGACGGCTGTGGAAATCCGAGATAAGAGTAAAGAAGAAAGAGAGCGCAGGCAACGCCTCAAAATGTTCAACGCTCTGGCTACGGTTTCGTCTTTGGCAGTTATGATTGTCTGCGATTTTCTGCTTGCCTATTTTGGCGGTGACTGGCTGGATGAATATTTTCAAACCGGCGATCACACTTTTCGCCTAGTGGGTATTAGTCTGGCGGTTGTCACTATCTTTCTTACCTTTTTCAAGCTAATACATTCAGTAATGCATGATGAGGACGAATAATAGCTCATGATGACCTTTGATTTTGCGCCCGTGGTAAAGGGCGGTTATAAACGCTTTTTAATGTTACCGGCCTGCATAGGCTTGGTCATGGTCATAGTATTGCATGTTTTGGGACATCCTCAGGCAGCGTTATCTTTGTTTCGCGGCTTTGTCTTGGGTCTTTTGGATACAGTGATTTTAGTGCATGGTATCAAAAAGGCTTTGCCTTATGAAAAGGATCCCCGGCGAGGACTCTTAATTATGAAGCGTCACCGCTGGTACAGAATATTGGCTGTTTCCAGCATCATAGTTTTGTTGTTAAGGCAGGGTGCCAATGTGGCAGGTGTCTGCATCGGCCTTCTGCTGATACATATATTTTTACTTTTTAATCTAACAATTATCGCGTACAAACTCAACCAAGAGGGGAACGTGAAGAAAGGAGAGAGAAATAATGGGAAATGAAGCAGCAGCTGCAGCACAAGAACATTCCGGTGAGATTATCCATTACCTTGCTCAAGAAGTAGCACCTGGTATTGTTATTCATATGCAGACCTTGTATATGACCTGGATTACAATGGCAGTAGTGTTTGTTCTCTTCTTGCTGGCCGCCAAAAATCCGAAAATGGTTCCTAGCGGAGTCCAAAATGTTATGGAGTTTTTTATTGACTTCTTAAACGATCTTATGGAAGGCCAACTGGGTATTAAAGGACGCAAGTATATGGCTCCTTTTATTATCACCCTTTTCATGTTCATCTTTATTAGTAACGAAATTGGTATGTTGCCGCAGGTTGGTGTACACTGGACTTCTCCGACTAACGACGTTAACACCTGCTTTGCACTGTCCTTGACTGTTGCACTCGGTGTGCATATCGTTGGTATCGGACAAAAAGGCTTGAGTCACTACAAGCACTATATTAGTCCTTCTCCCGCATTCTTGCCGTTGCATTTGTTAGACGAAGTCGTTAAACCGATGACTATGGCTCTTCGTCTATTCGGTAACATTCTGGCAGGCGAAATCCTGTTGATTGTACTGTATCAACTGGCTCCGTGGGTTGTACCTGAATTCTGGGTAATGTTCAGCTTGGTTATTGGTTTCTTGCAAGCCTTTATCTTTACCATGCTGACTCTGACCAGCTTCGCGCTGGCTTTTGCGCATCACTAATTTAAAAGTCATTTCAAAAAATTAAAAATTAAATTTTTCTATGATTGATAGGAGGAAATTTCAATGACTGAAAACGCAATTATTATTGCAGCATCTATGTTTGCTGTTGCATTTATCTGCTTGGCTGCAGCTCTGGGCGCTGCTCTTGGTAACGGTAACTTAACCGGTAAAGCAATTGAGTCCATGGCTCGCCAACCTGAAGAAGCAGGCAAGCTGTTCACCAATATGTTGGTATCCGTAGGTTTGGTTGAATCCATGCCTATTCTGTGCTACGTTATCGCAGTAGTACTGGTATTTGCTAACCCCTTCGTAAAATAATCTAATATCCCTAATTTAAGAAAACAACTAGGAGAGTGAGATAATTGGTTAATTTTAACGCAACACTTATCGCGCAAATCCTGAACTTTTTGGTTCTTGTTTTCGTTCTTGCTAAATTCGTTTACAAACCTATACTGGGTATTATGGAAGAGCGCAAGAATAAAATTGCTAGCGATTTAGAAACTGCTGAAAAGGCTAAAAACGACGCTGAAGCAGTTAAAGCTGAATATGCTGCAAAATTAGCGGATGCAAGACAGGAAGCACAGGCTATTATTGAAAATGCCCGCAAAACCGCTCAAGCAGCTCATGACAAGATCATGGCTGACACCAAGGTTGAGCAGGAGCAATATGTAGCAGCTCAAAAAGAAATTATTGCTACTGAAAAGAAAAAAGCTATGGACGACGTTCGCGCACAAGTTATCAGTCTGTCCATGATTGCTGCTGGCAAAATTGTTGAGCAAAAGCTTAATTCTGAAGAAGACAAACAAATGGCTGGCAAAATTGTTGATTCTATCCTGAAATAATAATTTTGCTCGTTTCCCTATTAGGCCGGACGAAGGTTAACTGAAATTGCGAATCGGTTATACTAAGAGCCGGTATTCGGAGGTGATTGGTACAATATGAAGAGTGAAGAAAATATTGCTTTACTAAAGCAAGAATTGTCCGACTTCAAAATTGATCTGGGCTCCATTAAAGAGCTTTTAGATGTTAACGTTACTACAGCTAAAAAATTGACTGTTAACGAGTATCAATCCATTTCTGCAATTCTCACCGAGAAATTGGGCCGTGAAATCTTCCTGAACAAAAAGGTTGATCCGTCCATTCTCGGCGGCATTATCGTACAAGTTGGCGATAAGGTATTCGACGCTTCCGCTGCTCGCAAGCTGAAGAAAATGGAAGTTGCTTTAAGCGGCATCGACATTCACGAATACACTAAGCCCGAAGCTATGGGTGATGCTCTTAGCGCTAAGCTGGAGAATTACAAAGTGGACGCTGATCTCGAAGAGGTTGGTATCGTTGAAAAAATCGGTGACGGCATCGCAACCGTTATCGGTATGAAAAACGCAATGGCCGGCGAATTGGTAGAACTGCCCCATAACGTATCCGGCATGGTTCTGAACCTGAACCCTGATTCCGTTGGTATCGTATTGATGGGCGGCGAAACTAAGATTAAAGAAGGCGACGTTGTCCGCCGTACCGGTCGTATCATGGAAGTTCCCGTAGGCGAAGGCCTGCTGGGTCGTGTAGTAAGCGCTATCGGCGCTCCTATCGACGGCAAAGGCGACATCGTTGCTGCCGAACATCGTCCCGTTGAATCTCCTGCACACGGTATCGCAGATCGTAAATCCGTTGATACTCCGCTGCAGACCGGTATTAAATGTATCGACGCACTCGTTCCTATCGGACGCGGCCAGCGCGAACTTATCATCGGCGACCGCGGCACCGGCAAGACCGCTGTTGCAATCGATACTATCATCAACCAAAAGGGCCTGGGCGTTATCTGCATTTATGTAGCTATCGGCCAAAAGGCTTCTAACGTTGCCCGCATTGTTCGTACTTTGGAGCAACACGGCGCAATGGAATACACTATTATCGTTGCCGCTACAGCTGCTGATTCTGCTCCGTTGCAATATTTGGCTCCTTATGCCGGCGTAACCATGGCAGAATACTTTATGGATCAAGGCAAAGACGTTTTGTGCGTATACGACGACTTGTCCAAACATGCTGTTGCATATCGTGCAATGTCTCTGCTGCTCCGTCGTCCTCCCGGACGTGAAGCATATCCCGGCGACGTATTCTACTTGCATTCTCGTCTGCTGGAACGCGCTGCTAAGCTGAATGACGAGCTGAAGGGCGGCTCCATTACCGCACTGCCGGTTATCGAGACTTTGGCAGGCGACGTAGGCGGCTTTATTCCGACCAACGTAATTTCCATTACCGACGGTCAGATCTTCCTAGAATCCGAGCTGTTCTACTCCGGTATCCGTCCGGCTATCAACTCCGGTTTGTCCGTATCCCGTGTAGGCGGTGCTGCTCAGATTAAAGCAATGAAACAGGTTGCAGGTACCTTGCGTCTGGATTTGGCACAGTTCCGCGAACTGGCAGCATTTGCTCAGTTTGCTTCCGACCTTGATAAAGCTACTAAAGCTCAGCTGGACCGTGGTCAACGTTTGACTGAAGTTCTGAAACAAGGTCAATACAGCCCGTTGTCTGTTGAAAAACAGGTTATGGCAATTTACCTTGGCACCAAAGGTTATCTGGATGACGTAGCAGTTAAAGAAGTAACTCGCTGCGAAAAAGAATTCTTGGACTTCATGGAAGCAAATCATCCTGAAGTTGGCGCAGATATCCTGAAAACCAAGAAAATCACTGATGAGAATGAAGAAGCTTTGAAGAAAGCAATCGCCGAGTTCAAGGAAACCTTTGTTAGTGAAGGCAGGTGATTAACTAATGGCTACTGCACGCGAGATTCATCGCCATATGAAGAGCGTAGGTAACATTGGTAAGATCACTAAGGCTATGAAGATGGTTGCTGCCGCTCGTTTGAGAAGAGCTCAAGAACGCGCTGCTGCCAGCCGTCCCTATGCCATCAAGATCAAAGAAGTGTTGTCCAACGTTGTGAGCGATCCAAGCATTCTTGCAAACTTAAGTGCCAAGGAACACCCGCTGCTTCAGCATCGTGAAGTTAAAAAGGTTGGTTATCTGGTACTCGCCTCTGATAAAGGTCTGGCAGGTGCCTATAGCTCCAACGCTTTAAAAATGGCTGTTGCGGAAATTTCTGCTTGTGAGGACGAGGTTGTCGTTATCACCAGCGGCCGTAAGGCAAGAGATTTCTTTCAACGCCGCGGCTATAATGTGTTGACTTCTCATTTTGGCTATTCTGACAGACCGTCTTACGAGAACGCAGTTGAAATTGCTCAAGACGCAGCAAAACGCTTTGCTGACGAGGGCTTTGACGAATTGCGCATCGTATATACTATTTTCAAAACCGCTTTGTCCCAGACTCCTACCTGCGAAAAGATTCTGCCGGTAGAGCCGCCTGCAAAGGAAAAAGGCAAGGCTGAAGCAAGCTTTATGTTTGAACCCGGTGAAAACGAAACTCTGAGCGTACTTGCACCCAAGTATTTGGAGACCGTTGTTTACGCTGCACTGGTACAATCCGCTGCCAGCGAGCTGGGTTCTCGTATGACTGCTATGTCTTCTGCTACTGATAATGCCGCTAAGCTGGTACAAAACCTGGAGCTGTCCTATAACAAGGCGCGTCAGGCTTCCATTACCCGCGAGCTCAACGAAATCGTTGGCGGCGTAGAAGCGCTGAAGCAAGCACAACAATAATCTTTATTAAATTCGTAGGGAGGCTAAAACCTTGAATACAGGTAGAATCGTACAAGTTGTTGGCCCTGTTATCGACATTGAGTTCCCTCCGAAGAGCATGCCAGCTATCCTGAACGCAATCCATATTGATGGCACCACTGATGACGGCAAGGTAAAAATTCACCTGACCGCAGAAGTTATGCAGCACATCGGCTACAATGTAGTTCGTGCCGTTGCTATGAGCTCCACCGATGGTTTGGTTCGCGGCATGGAAGCTGTTGATACCGGCGCTCCTATCAGCGTACCGGTTGGCCCGGGCGTACTGGGTCGTATCTTCAACGTGCTCGGCGAGACTGTTGACCATGACGATACTCCGGTTGAAGCTGCAGATCATTGGCCTATTCATAGACCTGCTCCGACTTTCGACCAACAGGCAACATCTACTAAAATTTTGGAAACCGGCATTAAAGTCGTAGACCTTATCGCTCCGTATGCAATGGGCGGTAAAATCGGTCTGTTCGGCGGTGCCGGCGTAGGCAAGACCGTTATTATTATGGAGCTTATCCATAACATTGCTACTGCACACGGCGGCTATTCCGTATTCGCAGGCGTTGGCGAGCGTACTCGTGAAGGCAACGACTTGTGGGGCGAAATGAAAGAATCTGGCGTTATCAACAAGACTGCTCTTGTATACGGTCAGATGAACGAGCCTCCTGGAGCACGTATGCGTGTTGGTCTGACCGGCCTGACCATGGCAGAATACTTCCGTGATGTTGGCGGCCAGGACGTACTGCTCTTTATCGATAACATTTTCCGTTTCATTCAGGCTGGTTCCGAAGTATCCGCATTGCTGGGCCGTATGCCTTCCGCAGTAGGTTATCAACCTACCCTGGCTAACGACATCGGCGCTTTGCAAGAGCGTATTACCTCCACCAAGACCGGTTCCATCACCTCCGTACAGGCTGTATATGTACCTGCGGACGACTTGACTGACCCGGCTCCGGCAGGCACCTTTGCTCACTTGGATGCAACCACCGTACTTTCCCGTTCTATTGCAGAGCTTGGTATTTATCCGGCAGTTGACCCGCTCGACTCCACCAGCCGTATCCTTGATCCGCTGGTAATCGGCGAAGAGCACTACAAAGTTGCTCGTGGCGTACAAGCTATCCTGCAACGCTACAAAGAATTGCAAGATATTATCGCAATTCTGGGTATGGAAGAATTGAGCGAGGACGACAAAGTTACCGTTGCTCGTGCTCGTAAGATTCAGAAGTTCCTCAGCCAGGCATTCTTCGTTGCTGAACAATTCACCGGCACCCCCGGTCAATATGTTCCTCTGAAAGAAACCATCCGCGGCTTCAAAGAAATCCTCGAAGGCAAGCATGACGATTTGCCGGAAGGCGCTTTCTATATGGTTGGTACCATTGATGACGCTGTTGCCAAGGCTGCAACTATGAAGGATTAATATGGCTACTCCATTTACTTTTGAAATTGTTACGCCGGATAAGATGCTCTTTTCCGCCGATAACGTAACCTATGTAGGCTTCCGCTCTTTGGTTGGCGGCCTGGGCATAAAAGCAAATCACTTGCCGATTATCGCGACTTTGGATATTGCTCCCATGAAGCTGGAATTTACTGACGGCAGTAAGAAAACTTTCGCAGTATGCGGCGGCTTCTTGGAGATGAAGGGCGATAAATGCACTGTTTTGGCAACCATTGCCGAAGCAGATAGCGATATTGATACTGCCCGCGCTAATGCTGCTAAAGAACGTGCTGAACAACGCTTAGCCAGCAAGAGTGCTGAAGTTGACAGCAAGCGTGCAAGCCTGGCATTGAAGAGAGCTATCACTCGTCTGAAGGTTGCTCAAAAGGCATAAAGAGCATACACAACAATGCAAAAATAGCAACAAAACCCCGTCCGTTAGGGCGGGGTTTTTTGTATTCCTATAAAAGTTTTGTGCGCCTATGTCGTAAATGTGTTATAATTAAGGCAGAAGTTTATAATAAGGAGAGGATATTTATGTTTGCTAGTATCGTTGGTGCAATCAGCAATTTTATGTATAGCTATCTGCTGATTGTTATGTTGGTTGGTGTAGGTCTGTACTACACTCTGCGCACTAGATTAGTACAGCTGCGTATGTTTAGGGAAACCATTAAAATTATTATGGAAAAACCTATTGGTCAAAACGCCGTTTCTTCTTTTCAGGCTTTAATGGTTTCTACTGCATCCCGTGTTGGCACAGGCAACATTATCGGTATTTCTACTGCCATTTGCTTAGGCGGTTATGGCGCTGTGTTCTGGATGTGGGTTATCGCCATTGTTGGCGGCGCTTCTGCTTTTATTGAAAGCACCTTGGCGCAGATTTACAAAAAACGCGGCGAGCACGGTAGCTACGGCGGGCCTGCTTACTATATCGAAGCTGCGCTTGGCAGCAGAGCCTTGGCTGTAATTTTCAGCATTGCATTGATTGCCACCTATGGCGTTGGCTTTAACATGCTGTGCGCTTATAATTTACAATCTACCTTTATTGCTTACAGCTTCTATGACCCGGCAACTACGCCGTGGATTATCGGCGCAGTTTTAGCGGTTTTAGTTGGCTACTGCCTGTTCGGCGGCGGTCGCCGTGTAATTTTGGCAACTTCTACCTTGGTTCCCGTTATGGGCGTTATCTATATTTCCGTAGCTTTTGTTCTGACCTTAATCAATATCAATTTGCTGCCCGCTGTTTTGAGTAAAATTTTCAGCCAGGCTTTTGACTTTCAAGCTATTTTCTCCGGCTTTGCAGGCTCCTGCGTAATGTTCGGTATTAAACGCGGTTTGTACTCCAACGAAGCAGGCGTAGGTTCTGCGCCTAACGCTGCGGCTGCGGCTGACGTTTCTCACCCTGTTAAACAAGGCTTGGTGCAAATGATGTCCGTATTTATTGATACGCTGCTTATCTGCACCGCAACTGCTTTTATGTGCATGACCTCCGGTATCGAGCCAGTGAAAGATTTGGCCGGCGCTCCTTACGTACAGTCAGCTTTGGCTGCTTCTATGGGCGCTTCTGCTAAAATGTTTATCACTGTGTCAATGGTACTGTTTGCTTTTACCACTCTGTTAGGCAATTTGTACTATGTTGATAATTGCTTTGCTTATATTTTAAAGGCTGTTCCCGGTCCGACCTTTAACACTGTATATCGCGTTATCGCCTGCGTAGTTATTTTTATCGGCGCCGGCTCCAGTATGGGTTTGATGTGGGATTTGGCTGATGTGTTGATGGGCTGCATGGCTATTATCAACTTACCGGTTATCTGCATTTTAGGCGGCCCTGCTTTGAAGGCTATGGAGGATTACGCTGCTCAGCGTGAAGCAGGCAAAAATCCTGTGTTCCATGCCAAAGAAATTGGTATTACGCAAAAGCTGGATTATTGGCAGGACTAAAATTAACTTAAACTAAAAATCGTTTGCGGTTAAGAGTACTGGAAGTTTCTTAACCGCAATTTTTTTATAAATATTTATTTTTCTTCTAGCCGTAAAAAGTAAATTAGTGTAGAATATACTTGTAACAAACCGATTGTGGTCAAGGTTGTTTTATCTGCCTCAAAGGAGGGAAAAGGATGCTTTATAATTATTATCCCGGCTGTACGCTTTCCACGAAGGCGAAAAAGCTGGATGTTGCCGCTCGGCGTGCGGCGGATGTTTTGGGCTTTCCTTTAGTGGAGCTGCCCGAGTGGCAATGCTGCGGCGCTGTATATCCCATGGCTCCCGATGCCATTGCCGAGCGGTTGAGCGCGGTGCGGGCCTTGGCGGCGGCTAAGGCTAACGGCGGCGTGCTGGTAACCTTGTGCAGCGCCTGTCATCACGTGCTTAAGCGTGTAAATCACGATATGGCGGTTAACGAAGAAATCTGCCGCAAGGTCAACAATTATTTGCAGCTGGCAGAGCCTTATTGCGGTGAAACAAAGGTACTGCATTATTTAGAGGTTTTGCGCGACCATGTGGGCTGGGAAAAATTAGCGCAGCAGGTGCAACATCCTCTGAAAGGATGTTCGATCGGCGCTTACTATGGTTGCTTGTTGCTCAGACCGGGACAGGTAATGGCCATGGATGACCCAGAATGTCCAAATATTTTGGAGGATTTTATTCAAGCCCTAGGCGCAACGCCGGTAAAATATTCTATGCGTAATGAATGCTGCGCCGGGTATTTGGCGGTGACAGATAAAAGTATGTGCCAGCGCATGGTTGGCGAAATTAAGAGCAACGCCGCCAGCATGGGAGCGAAAAAACTAATTACGGCCTGCCCCTTGTGCGCGTATAATTTGGTAGCCAACGATACTGCTAACGGCTTGCCGGTACAATATTTTACCGAGCTTTTGGCAGAAGCCCTAGGCGTAGGCGAAGGAGGTGCAGAATAATGGAGCTGACTGATAAAGAATTGGCGGAGCAAATTCTGCATTTAGCCGGAACCGACGTAAAACGCTGCATCCAGTGCGGCCGCTGCAGCGCGGCTTGTCCCGTGGGCGATAAAATGGATTTTGTTCCCAGCCGTATGGTGTGGGAATTGGTAAACGGTCACGGCGCAAGCTTAATCAAGGCCGATGCTCCCTGGCGCTGCTTATCCTGCTTTGCCTGCGAACAGCGATGCCCCCGCGGCGTAAGTCCGGCGGCGGTAATGGAGGCTGTGCGCCTGACGGAAATCCGTAAACAGAGCGCCAATAAACTGGCTGCGGAAAGCTTGGAAAATTATCCCGCAGATATGCCGCAGCAGGCTTTAGTGGCTGCTTTTAGAAAATATAGTAAATAGGAGGTATCCTCGTGCAGAAAATAGGTGTTTTTGTATGTTGGTGTGGCAGCAATATCGCCGGCACGGTGGATGTTGCCGCTGTGGCAGAGGCTGTGCGCCAAATTCCCGACGTAGCCTTTGCCACGGATTATAAATATATGTGCTCTGAGCAGGGTCAGGCAATTATTCGTCAGGCTGTAAAAGATTATCAGCTGGACAGAATTGTAGTGTGTTCCTGCTCGCCACGTATGCACGAAGCGACGTTTCGCAAGTGTGCGGAAAGCGTGGGCATTAACCCCTATATGGTGGAAATTGCCAATATTCGCGAGCAATGCTCCTGGGTTTTGAAGGATAAGGCAGAGGCGACAGCCAAGGCTATTAAGCTTGCTAAGGCGGCCATAGCCAAGGTACGCTTTAATACGCCTTTACACGCCGGCAAAAGCAACGTTGTCAAACGCGCATTGGTAATTGGCGGCGGTATTGCCGGTATTCAAACTGCTTTAGATATTGCGGAGGCAGGTTATAAAGTAGATATTGTGGAAAAGGAGCCGACTATTGGCGGACGCATGGCGCAGCTTGACAAAACCTTTCCGACTTTGGATTGCAGCGCCTGTATTTTAACTCCTAAAATGGTGGATGCGGCGCAGCATGAAAATATTACGTTGTACACTTACAGCGAGGTGGAAAAGGTTAGCGGCTTTGTGGGCAATTTTGACGTGACTATCCGCAAAAAGGCTCGCAGCGTAAAAGCAGATATGTGCAGCGGCTGCGGTTTATGCACGGAAAAATGTCCTTCCCGCAAAACTCCCAGCGAATTTGATATGGGCTTAAAAAATCGCGGCGCAATTTATATTCCCTTTGCGCAGGCTATTCCCAAGGTGCCGGTGATCGACCGCGACGCCTGCCTTAAATTTAAAACAGGCAAATGCGGTATCTGCTCTATGGTCTGCCCCTGTGAAGCTATTGATTATACCCAGCAGGATGAGCTGGTGACAGAAAAATACGGCGCTATTGTTTTGGCGACGGGCTTTGAGCTGCTGCCCTTAGATAAATTTGCCGATTTGGGCTGGGGAGTAAGCAAGGACGTAATTTCTTCCTTGCAGTTAGAGCGTTTGACTAATGCGGCAGGACCTACGGAGGGACATCTTGTGTGCCCGTCCTCGGGCAAGGAGCCTAAATCCGTGGTTATTGTGTCCTGCGTTGGTTCCCGCGATACTACGGAGCGCGGCAAAACCTATTGCAGTAAAATTTGCTGTATGTATAATGCGAAGCACGCTATGTACATCCGCGAAAAATATCCCAATGTGGACGTAACTGTTTTTTATATTGATGTACGCACTCCAGGCAAGGGCTTTGACGAATTTCAGCGGCGTGCCGTGGAGGAATACGGCGTGCATTATGTGCGCGGTCAGGTGGGCAAGGTTGTTGTTGACGGCGACGGTAAGCTGACCGTGTTTGCCAGCGATTTAAACAGCGGCAGACATTTAATGCTGTTCCCGGATTTGGTAGTGCTGGCGGCGGCGGTTAAGCCCGCGCCGGATGCACGCAAGCTGGCTACAATGTTGACAGCCAGCATTGATAACGACGATTTTTATGTGGAGGCGCATCCTAAGCTGCGTCCGGTGGAAAGTCCCACGGCGGGAGTTTTTCTTTCCGGCATGTGCCAAGGCCCCAAGGATATTCCGGAAACCGTTTCTCAGGCTGGAGCTGCGGCGGCGAAGGTTATCGGGCTGTTGGCCAAGGAGCATTTAGCGACCAATCCCTGCACAGCCATGTGTCAGGAAAATATTTGCAGCGGCTGTAAAACCTGCGCTCACGTTTGTCCCTATGGCGCGATTACTTACGCCGGCAAGCAGATTATTACGCTGGCCGGAACTAGGGAGCAGCGTACGGTGGCGGTGGTCAACGAAGCCTTGTGCCAAGGCTGCGGCGCCTGCACCGTAGCCTGCCCCAGCACGGCTATGGACTTAAAAGGCTTTACCAATAAACAAATTTTGGCGGAGGTGGATGCACTATGCTAGAACAAAATAACACCTACCAACCTAAAATAGTGGCGTTTTGCTGTAATTGGTGCAGTTATGCCGGAGCTGACGGCGCAGGTACTGCCCGCAAGCATTATCCCGCCAATATCAAAATTATTAAGGTTCCCTGCTCTTGCAGAGTCAATCCTTTGTTTATTCTGCGCGCCTTTGCCCGCGGAGCTGACGGCGTAATTCTTTGCGGCTGTCATCCAGGCGACTGCCATTATACGACCGGCAATTATTTTACCCGCCGCCGCATGACGCTGCTGTTAAGTATGCTGGATTATTTAGGCGTAGCTGGCGACAGATTTCGCGTAGAATGGGTAAGCGCTGCCGAAGGAGCGCGCTTTGCGGAAGTGATGAATAATTTTGCGGCGCATATTGCTGCGTTGGGAAAAAATGTAAAGTTGAGGGATCTGCGATGCGCAAAATAGAAAAGCTGATGCGGGAAAAAGCGGCGGAGCTGTTGGCGGACGGCGCCGTGGACAGAGTTTTGGCCTGGCGCAGAGGAGAGTTCTTTTATGACAATGCGCCTGCTTTTTTTGCTGACGCCAAAGAATGTGAACAAATAGTTTACGACGAATTTTGTCCCGCCAATTTATGCAAATATTTATTGCAGACTAGCAGTAAGGGGTTAAAGGCTGCGGTGTTCTTAAAGCCCTGCGACACCTACGGCGTAAATCAATTATTGAAAGATAATCGCATTAAGCGTGAGCTGGTGCACGCCGTGGGTACTCCCTGCAGCGGTATGCTGGACATTAAAAAAATCAAAACCGCTGGCGCTAAAGGCATTATTAAGGTTGAAGCAGCCGGCGACGAGGTTATTGTGACTACCGCTTTGGGTGAGATAAAATTGCCTAAGGCAGAGCTGCTGCTGGATAAATGCCGTATGTGCAAGGGCAATGAATATAAAATTGCCGACGAGGAGCTGGGCGAAAAGCTGCCGACGCCTGTATTTGTCGGCGATAAATTTGCCGCAGTAAAAGCTATTGAAGCCATGCCGCCCGAAGAAAAATTTGCTTTTTGGCAGCAAGAGCTGAGCAAATGTATTCGCTGTAACGCCTGCCGCGATATTTGTCCTGCCTGCACCTGCGAGCAGTGCATTTTTGACCATCCGGAATCGCCTGTGGCCGGCAAAGCTTATGCCGATCCGGTGGAGGAGCAGTTCTTTCATATTATCCGCGCCTATCATGTGGCGGGACGCTGCGTAGGCTGCGGCGAATGTGCCAGAGTTTGTCCTCAGGGAGTAAAGCTGGGACTTTTAAATATGAAATTTATGAAGGACATCAACACCTTTTTTGGTCCCTATCAGGCAGGAGCCGATGCGGTTACGCCTGCGCCCCAAGTGGATTATAAACAAAACGATTACGAAGTAAGCATTGCTGTAGCAGGAAAGAGAGGCAAATAATATGTACAAAATTAGTAAAGAAAATTTGCCCAAGCTTTACACTGCTTTGGCACAGCAAGGACGCCTGCTGCTGCCGTGCCAAAATAAGGACGGCAAAACGGATTTTGCGGACTACACTGTAACGGCAAAAGTAAATTTAGCCGCAACCCTAACCGCTCGCTCCGCTAAGGACGTATTTTTTCCGCAGGTAGAAAATCTGCTGAAATTTTCTGCTCAAGGTAAAAAATTGTCTTTAGAACAAATTTTGCCCAGTAGCGAAACTGTTATTGTCATGGGCGTGCGCGCCTGCGACGCTCGCAGCTTTAAAATTTTAGACCGCGTATTTTTAAAAGAGCCTGTGGATTCTTATTATCAAGCTCGCCGTGAAAATACGTTGCTGATTGGCTTAGGCTGTACTGCGCCGGAAGAAACATGCTTCTGCCACGCCTTTGGTATTGACGCCGACAAGCCGGAAACCGACGTGCAGACTTGGCTGACAGAAGACAGCTTGTATTGGTTGCCTGTAACAAAAAAAGGAGAGGCGTTAAGTGAAAAATTAGGCGCTTTGTTGGAACTTGCTGATGAAACAGAGCAAAAGAAGGTTGAGGAACAGGCTGCGGTAACGAAAAAAATTTTAAACTTGCTGCCGCTGCACGATTTTAAAATCAACGATAAGTTACCTGCGAACGAATTGAAAGTTTTTAACAGCAAGGTTTGGGAAAAGCTTTCTTCTTCCTGCTTATCCTGCTGTACCTGCACTTATATTTGCCCCACCTGCCATTGCTATGACATTCGCGACTATCAGGCAGGAGAAGGAAAAACAGAGCGTTTTCGCTGCTGGGATAGCTGTATGGCCGGCGATTTTACCAAAATGGCTCATGGTAATCCACGCAAAACTCGTTTGGAGCGCTTTCGCCAACGTTATATGCACAAGCTGGTATATTTTCCGGAAAATAACGATGGCGTTTATGCTTGCGTAGGCTGCGGGCGCTGCCTGCAAAAATGTCCTGTCAATCTCAATATTGTGAAGGTAGCCAAAGCCTTGGAGGTGAGCGAAGATGTGTAACTGCCATGATACGCTGATTCCGCAGATTGGTGTTATTACGGATATCTGCGAGGAAACTGCGGACGTAAAAACATTTCGCGTAGAAGCTTTAAACGGCGGCAAGTTATTTGAGCATATGCCCGGACAATGCGCAGTGCTTTCCGTTCCTGGCAAAGGCGAAGCAATTTTTTCTATAACTTCTTCGCCTACCAATAAAAAATATATGGAGTTCAGCATTAAACGCTGCGGCAGCATTACGGATTTTCTGCACTTTGATGTGGAGGTTGGCCAGGAAATTGCTGTGCGCGGGCCTTATGGCAATCATTTTCCTGTAGAAAATAAGCTGCAAGGCAAAAATTTGCTGTTTATCGCCGGAGGTATAGGCTTAGCGCCTCTGCGCAGCGTGCTGAATTATATGCTGGACAAACGTGGCGATTACGGTTCTATTGATTTAGTATACGGCGCGCGCAGCAAAGAAGATTTTGTGCGCTATGAGGAGCTCACAGAAATTTGGCCCAAGCAGCCGGATACGCGCGTGCATTTAACCATTGACCGTCCGCAGGAGGGATGGAGCGGTAATGTCGGCTTTGTACCTGCGTTTTTAAAGGCGTTGCAGTTTACGCCGGATAAAACCGTGTTGCTGTGCGGGCCGCCGATTATGATTAAGCTGTGCTTGGCGGCGCTCATGGAAATGGGCTTTGCCAAAAATCAGGTTTATACAACGCTGGAGCTGCGTATGAAATGCGGCGTAGGCAAATGCGGCCGCTGTAACATCGGCAAAAAATATGTGTGCAAGGATGGGCCGGTGTTTACTTGCGATGAGTTAGATGAGATGCCCGACGAATATTAAATGCGCAGCCGTGATAATCGCTTTATACTTCGTTGTCGGTAATTTGCTGCGCTCGATATACTAAAGGTATTATCTCGCTGGCAAATTACCATCCGCCTCGTCTAAAGACGATTCTGACGGCTGCTTACATAGGTGATAATAATTTGTTGTAGATAAAGTAAATAATATATCATTAAGCGAACATTAAAAATTTTAGTGAATGAGCGATTGGAACAATGAACTCAAGGGTTGTAGATAAAAAATATTTCTGCGAACAAATTGTATCCCGCAGAGTTCCTATTGTTTCTCGCGAAATGAACGTAAAAAATTTTAGTGAGCGAATGATATATTTTTACTGTATCTATTTATATGATACCGATTTTACGAAAGGAGAAAACTCCAATGGAAGAAATGGTAACAGTTTATCTGCTGGGTAAAAAATATTCCGTTCCCGCCGCCCTGACGATTATGGACGCGATGGAGTACGCAGGCTTCAAGCTGATTCGCGGCTGCGGCTGCCGCAGCGGCTTTTGCGGCGCCTGCGCAGTTATCTACCGCATTAAAGGAACGACGGATTTAAAAGTAGTGCTTTCCTGCCAAACCAAAGTTGAAGAAGGCATGTGCGTAGGCAAAATAGATTCTTTTCCCATCAATAAACGCACCTTTAATATTGAAGAAATTAAAGCCGACGACAATATTGTCGGTCAGCTGTATCCGGAAATTTACAGTTGCATTGGCTGCAACGCCTGCACCAAAGGCTGTCCTCAGGGATTAAATGTTATGCAGTATATTGCCTTTGCTCAGCGCGGAGCTTACGAAAAGGCTGCTCACGCTTCTTTTGACTGCGTAGGCTGCAATATTTGCGCTTCCCGTTGTCCGGCGCAGATTAGTCATGCGGCTGTGGGACTTTTGTGCCGCCGTTTAACCGGCAAATATATTGCGCCTAAATGCGAGCATTTGGCCAAACGTGTTGCCGAAATTGAAAACGGCGATTATGTAACGCTTTTAAAAAAGCTGAAAAACATGCCTCTGGAAGAAATCAAAGAGCTGTATAATAAGCGTGAAATTGAAAAATAGGAGGCAGGACATGAGCGCATTTACTGAAGATATGTTAAAATCCATGGCGAAGGTAGAAGCTACCAGAGCGCAGCGCTTAAATGCTGCTATTGAGCGTTTCAGCGCCGAAGAAAAGGATGCACTGCTGCAAGAATTTCATCCCGATTACAGCGCCAAAGGCTTTAAGGTGCTGGAGGTTGGCCCCAATAAGGGCGACAAGGTGCCAGTGGAGCTGGCGCATCTTTTAGAGGGCCAAAGCCGTTTAGAGGGCGTGGAGCTGGATTTGGATAATATTGATTACGATGTGGACGTGCTGGTAATCGGCGGCGGCGGCGCTGGAGCAAGCGCAGCGCTGGAAGCGCATAAGGGCGGTGCCAAAGTGTTGGTTGTCACTAAGCTGCGCATGGGCGACGCTAACACCATGATGGCGGAGGGCGGAATTCAGGCTGCTGATAAAGGCAACGATTCTCCTGCCACTCACTATCTGGATGCTTTTGGCGGCGGTCACTACAAAAATATTCCCGAGCTTTTGGAAAAATTAGTTACCCAAGGGCCTTTAGCGATTGACTGGCTCAGCAAGCTGGGCGTTATGTTTGATAAAGAGACCGACGGCACAATGGTTACTACTCATGGCGGCGGCACCAGCAGAAAACGTATGCATGCCTGCGCCGATTACACTGGCGCAGAAATTATGCGCGTGCTGCGGGATGAAGTAGTAAACTGCGGCATTTCCGTGGTAGAATTTTCTCCGGCTATTGAGCTGCTTTTAGACGCGGAAGGCAAATGTGCCGGCGCTGTGCTTTTAGATTACGACAGCAATGAATATAAGGTTGTGCGCGCCAAAACCGTTATTATAGCTACCGGCGGCGCAGGAAGACTGCATTATCAGGGATTTCCTACTTCCAACCATTACGGAGCAACTGCCGACGGCTTGGTTATGGCTTATCGCGCAGGCGCGCCGCTGATTTATGCGGACGCGATTCAGTATCATCCGACGGGCGTAGCTTATCCCGCACAGATTTACGGTGCACTGGTTACAGAAAAGGTGCGTTCCTTGGGAGCGCAGCTGGTCAACAGCGAGGGCGAAATTTTTATGCACCCGCTGGAAACCCGCGACGTAGCCGCCGCTTCAATCATCCGCGAGTGTACCACGCGCCATAAGGGCGTCAAAGCTCTGGACGGCGTGGCTTTGTGGCTGGATACGCCGTTGATTGAAATGCTGCACGGCGAAGGCACTATTGCTAAACGTCTGCCGGGCATGCTGCGCATGTATGCTAAATTTGGTATTGATTTGCGCAAGGAGCCGATTTTGGTATATCCTACGCTGCATTATCAAAACGGCGGTATTTTGATTGATGAAGACGCGCATACTAAAATTGCCGGCCTTTATGTGGCTGGCGAAGCTGTGGGCGGCATTCACGGCACGAACCGCTTAATGGGCAATAGTCTGCTGGATATTATTGTGTTCGGACGCATTGCCGGCGCTAAAGCTGCGGAGGCTGCCAAAGCTACAACTTTAGGCAAATTGAGCTTAGAGCATGTGAAGGCCTTTGCTGCCGCAGAAAAAGCAGCCGGAGTTAGCGGCGAGCTTTCGCCTAAGCTGCTACCTGTTTATACTCATGGCAGAAAAGCGCGCTGAAAGCACGCGCTTCGCTTGTAAAAATTTAATTCAAAACTAATCTGAAATTTTAACAAGTCACCGTTGCAGTGCAAATGCACTGTGGCGGTGACTTGTTTATTGCAAATTTTATTACAAACACTTGTTCTCCTCCTGGTTCAGGACCCATAAATTTTCTTACCGATTGTCTATTTGAAATAGACAGAATTGATAGTGACGTATTATTGGTCGTTTGGCGTGCGTTTGCACGCTTATTCAAAATGCCTTCGGGAAAAGCTGTCGGCATCTACGCATTTGCTCAATAAAAGAAAAACCTGTATAATATACTCAAGCAATTAAAATGTAAAGGAGAATTTGACGTGAAAAAAATCTTAGCCTTTCTTCTCTCGCTGCTGCTGTGCTTAAGCGTCATCACCGGCTGCGGCGCGTCGAAAAAAACTTCTAATGACGGCGGTACAAGAGTCAGCGCTTCTGTTGGCGAAAACGGTAGCAAGCAGTCTGCCGAAAAACAAACCATCAACAAGAAAAATACTAACGTCGCCAATTCTGACGCTAATGTAAAAGCCAACAGCGGCAAGCTGAAGATAAGCGAAAGCGCCGCTTATACGGATAAGGAGCACGTAGCCGCTTATATCAATCAATTTGCTAAGCTGCCCCATAATTACATTACTAAAAATCAGGCGAAAAAGCTTGGCTGGAAGACTAAGGGCACGCTTGATAAGGTTGCGCCCGGAAAATCCATCGGCGGCGACCGTTACGGCAATTATGAGGGCAGGCTGCCGAAGAAGAGCGGACGCATCTGGCAGGAATGCGATATTGATTATGTGAAGGGCAACCGCAATGCCAAGCGTATAGTTTTTTCTAACGATGGATTGATTTATTATACAAGCGACCATTACAAAAATTTTACTAAGCTGTATTAAGGAGAGACGAGTATGCGAAAGGTTATTTTAAATTTGGAAAAAATGCGCAGCATAGCTATGCTGCATAAGCATCTGCATACAGCTTTGGCGCTGCCGGAATATTACGGCGCTAATCTTGACGCTTTGTATGATTGTCTTACGGAGCTGGCAGAGCCGACGGAGCTGGTGGTGCCGCAAAAGGTGGCTGATGAAGAATATCTTGGCTGGTACGGTCAGCAGCTAGTGCAGGTTTTGCAGGATGCTGCCGAGGTTAATAAGAGTTTAAAAATTACCCTGCAATAAGGTGTGATGTAATTTGTCTAAGAAAATTTTACGTGGGCTGCTGCTGCCCCTGCTGCTGCTGTTAGCGTGGCAGCTGGCAACTGAAAAGGAGTTGTTCAGCGCTTATTTATTGCCGTCACCCTTAAAAGTATATGATGCTTTTGTGGAGCTGTGCGCCAGCGGTATGCTGCTGAAGCATTTATTGGTAAGTCTGAAGCGTGTATTTATCGGCTTTTCTTTAAGCTGCTGCCTGGCGGTGCCTTTAGGGATTTTATGCGGACAGAGCAGACGCTTTGACGAATATTGCTGGCTGCTGCTGGAATTTTTGCGCCATGTGCCGCCCTTGGCTGCGGTGCCGCTGATAATTTTGTGGGCGGGCATTGGCGAGGTTTCCAAGCTGACGATTATTGTGCTGGCGTCGTTTTTTCCGCTGTTTTTGAATACCTACAGCGGCATTCATAATTGCGACAGCAAATTGCTGGAGGTGGGCAAGGCGCTGGACTTTACTGCGCGGGAGCAGATTATGCAGATTCGCATTCCTGCGGCTTTGGAAAATATTGCCGTAGGTATGCAGCTGGCGCTGGGCTATAGCTGGCGCGCGTTAATCGGCGCGGAGCTGATTGCGGCGTCTGCCGGTATCGGCTATTTAATTTTAGATGCGGAAGAAATGTCGCGTCCCGATATTGTAATTGTGGGGATGCTGGCGATTGGTATTATCGGCACGGCGATTGATTATGCCTTTATGCTGCTGCTGCGGCGGATATTTCCCTGGCAGCAGGGAAAACGTAGCTGACGGGAGGGAAAGCCATGACGCAAAAAGAAAATTGGAGTCTAAAGGTGCGTGGTATCTGCCGCAGCTACGGAGCAAAAAAGGCGCTGCTGCCGACGGACGTAAGCTTTGCCGAGCACAGCTTTACTTGCATTGTGGGACGCAGCGGCTGCGGTAAAACTACGCTGCTACGCTTGTTGTGCGGTTTAGAAAAGCCTGACGCAGGCAGTATTGAGCTTCCTGACGGTAAAAAAATTGCGCCGGTGTTTCAGGAGCCGCGGTTGATGCCGTGGCTGAACGTGGGCGAAAATATTACCCTCGCGGCAGCCCACGATAAAAGCTTGGATACAAAGCGCCTGCCTGATTTACTGCGGCTTTTAGAATTGCAAGGTACGGAAAAGCTTTATCCGGCGCAGCTTTCCGGCGGTATGGCGCAGCGCGTGTCGCTGGGACGTACGCTGTTTTATAATCCCGATATTATTTTGATGGACGAGCCTTTCAGCGCGCTGGATTATTTTACGCGGCAGGGCTTGCAGCAAACGCTGCTCAAGCTGTATGCCGAGGAGCGCAAAACGATTATTTTTGTTACTCACGACGTGGAGGAAGCCTTGCTTTTAGGCGACCGAGTCCTTATAATGGATAATGGCAGTGTGTGCGAAGAGCTGTCCGTAAATTTACCTAGACCGCGCCAGGCTGCCGACCCGGAGTTTCAAAAGCTGCGGCAGAAAATATTGCAGGCGTTGTAAATATAATTGCAATTTAAACGATAAATCCCATAGCTGAACAGTAAGATAGATATTAAATCTTAAGTGAAGCTTTTTTGTGGATTGTTGAAGCTGGTTTTCAGCTTTACAATAAAAAATTTTAAAACAGCTGCGGCTGCAGGTTTAAGAAAGGAGTTCATCATCATGAACAAAAAATTCATTGCCTTAGGCTTAAGTGTGTTGACAGCACTAACTTTACTCACCGGATGCGGTGGGGAAAAAAAAGAAACAGCAAAGCCGTCTGTCAAAGAATTAAAGGTGACCTATGTTAAATCGCCTTTAAACATCCCCAGTATTGTTGATAAGCATAATCAGACACTTGTCAAAGAGTTTGGCAAGGACAAAATTACCGTGGTATTTCCGGAGATAAATTCCGGAGCCAAGCAGACGGAGGCGCTGGCCAGCGGCAGTCTTGATGTGTGCAGCGCCTTAGGCGGCACCAGCGCAATTTTGGCGGCTTCCAACGGCGTGGACGTAAAAATTGTCGGTATGTACAGCCGCGCTCCCAAGGCGTTTAATATTATGGTTAAGGACCCTGCCATTAAAACGGCAGCAGATTTAAAGGGCAAAAAGGTAGCGGGCCCCAAGGGAACTATTTTGCACCAAATTTTGGTAACGGCGCTGGATAAGGCTCATTTGCAGCCTGACGCTGTAGAATTTGTTTCATTGGGCATTCCTGCCAGCGTCAATGCGCTGATGAGCGGCGAGGTGGACGCGGCTTTGGTAGCCGGTTCCGACGTACTGCGGGCGCAAAAGGCCGGCGCACGAGTGCTTACCAACGGCGAAGGCCTTGTGGACGCAACCATTGTAATTGGCGTCAGCGGTAAATTTTTGCGGGAGCATCCTGAAATTGTCAAAAAATATCTTGCAGTGCATCAGCAGAATATTGATTTTATGAACAAAGAGCCGGACAAGGCCTTTGCTTTTACTGCTCAAGAAACCGGACTTAGCCTGGAAGAGGTTAAGCTGATGGCTCCTTGGTACGATTTTTCTACTAAAATTACCGAAGCCAATATTAAGGATTTAGAAGCTACCCAGAATTTTCTGCTCAAGCTGGGTATGCAGAAAAATAAAATTGACATTAAAAACCTCTTAGCAGAAGTTAAATAATTTTTGGGGCCTGCATTTTGCAGGCCTTGTTTTGCACTTTTTAGGAGTATAAATTACCGTTTATGAGAGTGAATAATGCAAGTGTTCACGACAAAACAAGCGGCAATTTATACCTCTAAGATTAACTGAAAAAATTAAGGAGCAAAGAAAATGATTTTAAGTGCAGAAAATTTATCATATAGCTACGGCGCGCGCACTCTGTTTGCAAATGTGAGCTTTAATGTGGAAGAAGGAGACAAATACGGCATTATCGGCGTTAACGGCACGGGCAAAAGCACGCTGCTGCGCATGATTGCCGCTCATGAGGCAGGAGAAGGCGGCAAGCTGGAAATTCCGGGAAATATCGTTATGGAATATCTGCCGCAAAATCCTGATTATGACGCGGAAGCTACGGTGCTGGAGCAAATTTTCAGCGGCGCTTCGCCTTTGATGCTATTGCTGCGTCGGTACGAGCTGGCGGTGGAAAAGGCTGCGGAACAGCCTGAAAATATTCAGCTGCAAAAGCAGCTTTTGGATTTGCAGCAGCAAATGGACGAGCAATTTGCCTGGCATCTGGAAAGCGAAGCCAAAGCGGTTTTGACGCAGCTGGGCATCACCCGCTTACAGCAAAAAATGGGCGAATTAAGCGGCGGACAGCGTAAGCGTGTGGCGTTGGCAGGCGTTTTGGTGCGTCCATCCGATTTGCTGATTTTGGACGAGCCTACCAATCACATGGACAACGCCACCGTTGCCTGGCTGGAGCAGCAGCTTTTAAAGCGTAAGGGCGCGCTGCTCATGGTTACCCATGACCGTTATTTTTTTGATAGAGTTGTCAACCGCACGCTGGAAATTGACGGCGGCAAGGGTTACGTTTATGTGGGCAATTACAGCTTATTTTTGCAGAAGCGCGAGGAACGCCGCGTGGCCGAAGCCGGCGCCGCTCAAAAGCTGCGCAATATTTACCGGCGCGAGCTGGCGTGGATTAGCCGCGGCGCGGAAGCGCGTCGTACCAAGAAAAAGGATCGCGTAGAGCGTTTTGCGCAAATTGAATCCGAAGTGAAAAATGTTCAGACGGAGAAAAATTTGGAAATGTCCTCCGTCAGCAGTCGTTTGGGCAAAACTATTATTGAGCTGGAAAATATTTCTATGCAATATGACGGCATTGATTATCTGAAAAATTTTAGCTATATTTTGCTGCGCAACGACAGAGTGGGCATTGTTGGTCCTAACGGCGCAGGCAAATCCACGCTGATGGATATTATTGCCGGCTGCTGTCAGCCCACGGGCGGCACGCTGACTATCGGGCAAACCGTGCGCATAGGCTATTTTGCCCAGCACAGCGAATTTCCCGACAGCAATATGCGCGTGCTGGAATATATCAAAGAGGTCAATAATTATATTGAAACTGCGGACGGTCAGCGTATCAGCGCGGCGCAGATGCTGGAACGCTTTTTGTTTCCGCCGGAGCTGCAATGGGTGCCGGTGAATAAATTGAGCGGTGGCGAGCAGCGACGTCTTTATCTTTTGCGCGTGCTTATGACGGCGCCCAACGTGCTGCTGCTGGACGAGCCCACCAACGATTTGGATATTCCCACCTTGTCTGTTTTGGAGGATTATTTGGACAGCTTTGCGGGAGCGGTGATTGCCGTATCCCATGACCGTTATTTTTTGGATCGCTTTGCGCAGAAAATTTTTGCTTTGGAGGCTGACGGTCACGTGCAGCCGTATATTGGCGGCTATACTGATTATGAAAAAGCGCTGCGCCTGAAAAATCAGGAAGCAGCTATCAATACAAAAGATAAGCCAATCGCAAAAAGTGCGGCAGACGCTGTGCAGACCAAATGCGTAGCGCAGGAAGAAGCTGCCAAAAAGAAGCTGACATATGCCGAACGGCTGGAACTGCAAAAATTAGAGCAGGAAATGGCGCGCAGCGAGGCCGAGCTGAAAATGCTGGCGCTGGAAATGAACAGCTGCGGCAGCAACTACGGTAAATTGGCGGAGCTTACTAAGCAGCAGGAGCAGGCACAGGCTCAATTAGACGCTATGGAAGAGCGCTGGCTGTGTCTTTCTGAATTTGCGGAGTAGGCATTTAGAAATTAGGGAGAATAAATAATGAAGGTTTTTCAATTACAGTACCGCGATAAGCTGAAACGTTTGTTGAGCTTTATGGTACCGATTATTTGTACGCAGATGGCGATTATGGGCATGAATTTTTTTGATGCCAGTATGTCGGGGCAGGCAGGCGACGTTGATTTGGCGGGCGCGGCTATTGGCGGCAATATTTGGATGCCCATACAGACCGGCATTGGCGGCATTTTGATGGCGGCCATGCCTTTGGTAGCCAATTTTTTAGGCGCAGGCGAAAAAAATAAAATTACCACAGTTGTGGGTCACGGTATTTTTTTGGCATTGTGTTTTGGCTTGGCCATTTTAGGCGCAGGCGCGGCTTTTTTACCGAGCTTTTTGCAGAATATGGGCTTGGCGCCGGAGGTTTATCACGTTGCCTTGTGGTATTTGGCAGGCTTAGGCTTGGGCGTGCTGCCCTTTTTTACGATTATACCCTTGCGCTGCTTGGTAGATACCCTAGGCTTTACGCGGCTCACTATGAAAATTTATCTTTTGGCGCTGCCGATTAACGCGGTGCTGAATTATATTTTGATTTTTGGCAAATTAGGCTTGCCGCGTTTGGGCGGCATTGGCGCAGGCGTAGCCTCAGGCTTGACCTACTGGCTGCTGCTGGCGATTTTCGCCGCAGTTATTTTGCGCTTGGATCCCTTTCGGCAATATCATGTGTTTCGCCCCGTGCGTCCGGCTGCCAGCTGGCTCAAGGAATATCTGCGTATCGGCGTGCCCATGGGCGTCTCTATTTTTATGGAGACCAGTATTTTTGGCGTAGTGGCGCTGTTTATCGCTAAGTTTGGCACAGAAACCATTGCTGCCCATCAGGCGGCGTTGAATTTTTCCTCGTTGATTTATATGCTTCCATTAAGTTTTTCTTTAGCGTTGACCATTGTAGTGGGCATAGAATATGGCGCGCAAAATTATCAGGGAGCCAAAGATTATGTAACGCTGGGCTTGCAGGCTAGTCTTTGCATAGCTGGGTTTTATATGCTGGCGGAATATTTTGCCAGAGAGTATATTGCGCTTATATACACTAGCAATCCGGAGGTAGTGGCTTTAGTCAAAATGTTTTTGCTTTACGCCATTGGCTGGCAGGCCGGAGATGCTGTTGCTGCGCCCATACAGGGAATTTTGCGTGGCTATAAGGATGTTAATGCTACCTTTTGGGCGAGCATGCTGGCTTATTGGGGCATTTGTCTGCCCTTGGGTTTATTTTTGGATTATAAAATGGGACACGGCGCTTTTGCTTATTGGCAGAGCTTAGACTTTGGGGTTATCAGCAGCGCCTGTCTGTTGAGCATGCGCCTTGTGTGGCTGCAAAGAAAATTTAGTAAAACAGCAGAACAATAAAAAAGCAAGGACGCGAAAAACGTCCTTGCTTAAATTTTTTACAGACCGGCTTGCTCTATGCCGCTGAACAAAAAGCCCATGTGATTGGTGGAATTGAGCAGTACCACGCGCCATACGCCGTCGTTATATTCTAAAACGTTGATGCAGGTGTTGTCCTGCTTAATCTGCCAAAAATGCTCCATGCCTAAGCCCAGCAAATCGCAGATAATAGCTTTGTTTACTGCGTCATGGGCGGCAACCAAAATGGTTTTGCCGTCATATTTGGTAGCGTATTCGTCAAAGGCGGCGCGTACGCGCCGACGTACATTTTCTAAGCTTTCGCCGCCTCCGGGCATCTGCACCTTATCTGGCTGGGAGTGCCACAGAGCAAATTCCACAGGATATTGCTTTTGAATATCCGCAGCCAAAACGCCTTCCCAACGGCCGTGGTTAATTTCTAAAAGACGGTCGTCGCTTTTAACTTCTAAACCGTGCAGCTCGGCGCAGAATTGGCAGGTTTGGTAGGAACGCTTGAGAGGACTGGAAATAGCCAAATCAAGGGGAATATTGCGCAAGCCTTCTGCCAGCAGATGCCCCTGCTGTAAGCCACGCTCACTCAGGGGTGTGTCCTCCTGACCTTGATAGCGGCCTTCAATATTCCAAGTGGTTTCGCCGTGACGTACTAAAATAATTCTTGTCATAGTGTATTTTCAGCAGAAAATTTTTCTGCTGCCTTTCTTTAGAATTTTTATCAGCCTTCGCAGTTAATCAGCTTCACATCCAAAATACCGTCTACACCGCGCAACTGCAACATAATATCGCTGGGAATATCGTCGCCAACGGCGATAGCCATAATATTGGTGTCGGATTTCGGCGTGCTGCCAACCTGCATGCTGTTGATGTTGATGCCGGCTTTACCCAAAATAGTTGCCATTTGACCAATCATGTTAGGTCTGTTGATATGCGGTGCCAGCAGCAGATAACCTTCGGGTTTGAAATCGATATAGTATTGGTCAATCTGCACAATTTTGGGAGTTTTGCCGTCGAACAAGGTGCCTTCGATTTTGTGAGTGCTCTTAGCAGTATTGATACGCACGTTAATGGCGGTGGAGAAAAAACCAGGCTTGTTGGCTTTGACTTCTTTTACGGCAATGTTGCGTTTTTTAGCAATGCCGGGCGCGTTAACAAAGTTTACGCTTTCTTGCAGAATAGGATTTAAAAGTCCTTTGAGGAAAGCAGTGGTCAGCGCAGGGGTTTCTGTTTCGGCCAAAGCGCCGGTGTATTCAACCTCGACGCTGGTAATAGGTCCGTCTGCCAAATAGATACCTACGGTACCCATGCGTTCGGCTAAGCCAAAATAAGGCTTGATAACCTGCGCAACACTTTTGGGAATGGGAGCCATATTTACGGCGGTCATAACAGGACGACCCTCCAGTGCGTCGATAACGCCGTAGGCTACGTCAACCGCTACGCCGATTTGCGCTTCTTCTGTGGACGCGCCAAGATGCGGAGTTTGTACTACGTTGAACAAACCAAGGAAGGGATTATTTTCTTTGGTCAAAGGTTCGTTAGGATATACATCGATAGCGGCGCCGGCAATTTTGCCGGATTTTACGCCTGCTGCGATAGCCTCGGGATCCATGCAGCCGCCGCGGGCGCAGTTGACGATGCGCACGCCGTCCTTCATTTTGGCAATGGCTTCGGCGTTCAGCATTTTTTCTGTTTCCTTGGTCAAAGGTGTGTGAATGGTAATGTAATCGGATTTTTGCAGCAGAGTGTCAAAATCTACCAGCTCTACGCCAATTTGGTGCGCACGTTCTTCGGTGATGTAAGGGTCGTAGCCGATAGTGGTCATTTCCATACCCTGCATACGTTTGGCTACGCGGCTGCCGATGCGTCCTACGCCGATAATACCTAAGGTTCTTCCTTGAACCTGAATGCCGGTAAAGGATTTGCGATCCCATTTGCCTTCTTGAATGGATTGGTGAGCTTGCGGAATGTGACGGGTCATAGCCATGAGCATGGCGATAGTGTGTTCGGTCGCAGCCATAGTGTTGCCCTCGGGAGTGTTCAAAACTACAATGCCTTTAGCAGTAGCGGCAGGAATATCGATATTATCTACGCCTACGCCTGCGCGGCCGATAACCTTTAAACGAGTAGAAGCGTTAATAACCTCCTTAGTAACTTTAGTTAAGGAGCGGGTTACCAAAGCGTCATAATTATTGATTACTTTAATCAGTTCCTCCGGCGTCATGTTAGGCATAACGTCTACATCAAAATGTTCGCGTAGCAAAGCTACGCCTTTTTCACTAATATCGTTGCTGACAAAAACTTTCATTTTATTTCCTCCTTATTATTCATGCTCTTTTTGATATTGCTTCATAAAATCTGCTAAAGCTACGCAGGCTTCCATGGGTACGGCGTTATAAGCGCTGGCACGGCAGCCGCCAACCAGACGGTGACCGCCAATACCTACAAAGCCTGCAGCTTTACCTTGCGCTACAAAATCCTTTTCCATTTCCGGTGTTGCTAAATTAAAAGTGATATTCATTAGGCTGCGCGCGCTTTTTTCGGCGTGGCCTTTATAAAAACCGTTGCTGTTGTCAATAACGTCATAAATAACTTTGGCTTTAGCAGCGTTGTTTTTAGCGATTGCTTCTACGCCGCCTTGCTTTTTAATCCAGTGGAGAGTTTTGTTAATCATATAGATAGCAAAAACAGGCGGAGTGTTGTATAAGGAATCATTTTCGGCGAAGGTGGCATATTTCAGCATGGTAGGCAGCTCGGTACGCGCCGTTGCCAAAAAGCTTTTTTTGGCAATGACGATAACTACTCCTGCGGGACCAAGATTTTTTTGCGCTCCGGCATAAATTAAATCAAAATCTGCTACGTTGACCTTGCGGGAAAGAATATCGCTGGACATATCGCAGATTACAGGCACGGCAAATTTTGGAAAGCTTTGATATTCGGTGCCGTAAATAGTGTTGTTGGCTGTGATATGCACGTAAGATGTTTCGGGTTTAATAGTAAATTCTTGCGGAATGTAGCTGTGATTTTTGTCGGCGCTGGAGGCTGCTTCGTAGGTCTCGCCAAAAAATTTTGCTTCGGTCATAGCTTTTTTGGCCCAAACGCCTGTGTTGACATAAGCGGCGTATTTTTTGGTGTGGAAGTTGGCGGCCGTCATTAAAAATTGCGTGCTGCCGCCGCCTTGAATAAACATAATCTCGTAATCGTCGGGAATTTCCATAAGTTCTTTCAGCAGCGCTTTCGTTTCTGCGTGCATAGCTGCATAATCAGCGCTGCGGTGGCTCATTTCGATAATGCTCATGCCAGTGTCGGCATAATTTAAAAATTCTGCCTGCGCTTCCTGCAATATCTCTAAAGGCATAGCCGAAGGACCGGCGTTGAAGTTGTAAGCTCTTTTCATAATTATTTTTTCCTTTCGTAATTTTCTGCTAAAAAATAAGGATGGCATCCCGGTTTTGGGACGAGCCATCCATTCTCGCGGTACCACCCAAATTGCCTCAGGCTTGAAGCGGTAAATAAAAAAGCTCCCATCCCACATGGGACGAGAACTGCTCGCGGTGCCACCCAATTTGCCAAAGGCCAACTTTTTTCGCTGTATCGGGCGAACCCGTCGGACTCTTCATTCGCCGCTCCGGAGCGGAACAACCGTGCTTTGCTGCTGCCTTGCATCAACCGGCAGCTTTCTAAAAGCTTGGCGCGCTGCTTCTCTTTCATTGCGTTGCAATATTGATATTAAAGTGAATTATAGCACGTTTGTAAAACCAGTCAAGAAATTTTGCTAAAAAAGTTTATGTATACTGTATTTTTAACTTTTTTGTATTAAAATTTACATGAATAATATTTTTCAGATTTTTCTTGCTATGTTTTAGGTTTATTGTTAAGATATAAGCAGTAGATTTTGCGTAGCAAATATTAAAGAGTAGGATGGTTTTGACATGAGCAAAAAAGAAAATGGTAATACTAACGGTAGTTTTGGTTCTTCTTTAGGTTTTGTACTGGCTTGCGTAGGTTCGGCAGTTGGCTTGGGAAATATTTGGATGTTTCCTTATCGCTTAGGAGAATATGGCGGGGCGGCTTTTTTACTGCCGTATTTATTTTTTATTGCCCTTTTTGGCTGGGTTGGTCTGGCTGCGGAGTTTGCCATTGGCCGTCGTGCTCGTACCGGAACTTTAGGCGCCTATGCTTATTGCTTTGCTAAAAGAGGTATGGCAGGCTTGGGGAAGCTTTTAGGCTGGATACCGCTTTTAGGCAGCTTGGGCATTGCCATTGGTTATGCTATTATTTTGGGCTGGGTACTGCATTCCTTGTGGGGCGCAGTGAGCGGAAGCCTACTGCAAAGTAATCCGGCAGATTTTTTTGCGGCGACCGCTGGCGCTTACGGCAGTTTATTGTGGCATGGCTTGGTTGTTTTGATGACGCTTTTAGTTTTGTATTTTGGCGTTAACGACGGTATTGAAAGAGTCAGCAAAATTTTGATGCCCTTGTTTTTTGTTTTATTTGTAATTTTGGCAGTGTGGGTGTTTTTTCTGCCGGGCAGCGCTTCCGGTTATGAATTTCTTTTTGTGCCGCAGTGGCAGAAGCTGCTGCGTATTGATACCTGGATTATGGCGATGGGGCAGGCGTTTTTTTCTTTGTCCATTACCGGCAGCGGCATGATTGTTTATGGCGCATATTTAGCGGATGACGCGGATATTCCCAAGGCTTCTCTGCGTACTGCATTATTTGATACTATTGCCGCTATGCTTTCTGCATTAGCTATTATGCCCGCAGTTTTTTCTTTCGGTATTGGCGCCGACAGAGGTCCTTCGTTAATCTTTTTAACCTTGCCGAAGGTGTTTCAGCAGATGCCTATGGGGCAGTTCTTCGCCGTGTTTTTCTTTGTGGCAGTTTTGTTCGCCGGTATTACTTCGCTTATTAATATGCTGGAAGCGGTAAGCGAAAGCTGGCAGAAACGCTTTAATATTTCCCGTCATACAGCCGTACTTATCAGCTGCCTTTTGAGCTTGGCAATCGGCATTTTTATCGAAGCGGAGCCTAAGGTTGGACAATGGATGGATTTTGTTTCCATTATTATTGTGCCCTTTGGCGCTGTTTTGGGAGCCGTGGCTGTTTATTATGTTTTAGGCTGGCAGGATATCCGCCTGGAGCTGGAGCGTGGTCATGGCGCTTTAAGCGAAAGGTACGGCCTTGCTGCAAGATTTGTCTATGTGCCTTTAACTGTGCTAGTGATGATTTTAGGCTTGATTTATGGCGGTATCGGTTAATTTTGCTTGCATAAAACAGTTATTAGTATTAAAATATAAAAAATGAATATTGTAGCTGGGGGCGCAGTTTAAAACTGCTGAGAGGAAGTTTCCGACCCTTTGAACCTGAGACGGTTAGTACCGGCGTAGGAAAGCGCATTTTGTAGTTTTTAGATAAGAAGTAGCTGTCGCAGAAAATAGCGGCAGCTTTTTTATTTGAGGAGGTAAAATTATGGCAACACAAATGCAGTTGGCAAGACAGGGAATTATTACGGACGCAATGAAAATTGTCGCCGAACAGGAGCAGCTGACGTCGGAGTTTATTCGCGCAGGCGTTGCTGCCGGAACTATTGCCATTCCTTGTAATATCAATCACAAAAATATTATTCCCCGCGGCGTTGGCCAAGGGTTGAGTGTTAAGGTTAATGCTAATATCGGTACTTCTTCCAGCTATCCCGACCCGGAGCCAGAGCTGAAAAAGTTAGCGGCGGCCATTGAAGCAGGCGCTGATGCCGTGATGGATTTGTCTACGGGCAATAATATCAGCGCGTCACGCCAAGCGATTATCAATGCTTCTACTATTATGGTAGGTACTGTGCCCATGTATCAGGTGACGGTGGAAACTATTTTAAAGCGCGGCGCCGTGGTAGAAATGACTAAGGAAGATATTTTTGACGTTATTCGCCAGCAGGCTGCGGACGGCGCAGATTTTATGACTATTCACTGCGGTATCAATAAAAATGTTTTGCACGCCTTACTTGCCGAGGGACGCGTCATGGATGTGGTAAGCCGCGGCGGTTCTTTTATTACAGGCTGGATGCTGCACAATGATAAAGAAAATCCGTTATATGAATATTATGATGAAATTCTTGATATTTGCGCTGAATACGATGTGACCATTAGTTTAGGCGACGGACTGCGTCCCGGCTGTATTGCCGATGCAACGGATAGGGCACAGATTCAGGAATTGTTAAATTTGGGCGAGCTTACCCAGCGCGCGTGGGATAAGGGCGTGCAGGTGATGGTGGAAGGTCCGGGACATGTGCCTTACAACCAAATCGCCGCCAATATGCAGCTGCAAAAGCGTTTGTGCCATGGCGCTCCCTTTTATGTTTTGGGTCCTTTGGTTACGGACGTGGCTCCGGGTTACGACCATATTACCAGCGCTATTGGCGGAACTTTGGCGGCCGTAAGCGGCGCAGATTTTCTATGTTATGTTACACCGGCGGAGCATTTAGGCCTGCCAGATTTAAAGGATGTGCGCGAAGGCGTTGTTGCCGCCCGCATTGCTGCGCATGCCGCCGATGTGGCCAAAGGTAATCAAAAGGCTTGGGAGTGGGATTTAGCTATGGCTAAGGCGCGCAAAAATCTTGATTGGCCGGAGCAGCTGCGCTTAGCCATAGATCCGGTCAAGGCTACAGAATACCGCAAGCGCAAAAACAAAAGCGATGATGAAGCCTGCTCCATGTGCGGCGATTATTGCGCTGTAAAAATTGTCGGCAGATATCTGGAAGAACATATGCGCAAAAGATAAAAATAATTTGCATTAAAAATTTTTGAATCAAAATTTGTTGAGTGATTTCTTTTGTTTGCTAAGGGAGCTTTTAGCGACTGCTTACAAAAACGGAAAACTATGCTATAATATATGTAATTATTATGTAGCATAGGGGTAACTCATGGAGAAAAATATTTTAGAGTATATAGGCAAAAGCTTATATCAGACACATATTTTGAAAGAAATGAAGCGCTATGTGGTTTTTCGTACGCGCTGCCGCCTGCATAGCGGTATGGTTGAAGATTTGCTGGCTTTTTTTGCTGAAAATAAGCAGCGCGAGCAATGGCTGATGGGAAATCCTTCCTTTGTGGAGTAGGCTACGCGTTCTTTCTTTTATAAAGGCTCTGCATGGGAAGAAAGAATGCAGCTGGTTAAAAATCATGTGCTGATTATGGAAGAATATTTTAAGCCTGAGCTGATGAATGAACTTTACGCAGAAAGAAGAAAAGTATGCTTGTGGGAAGATTCCTATCAAGATAAACCGCTAAGCTTAAATCTTTGGTTTCATGCAGGACAGCGTAAAGAGGGATGCTTATCTTTAATTTTGCAGTATGCCGGGGAAGCCCTTTATCAAATTATGTTTTGGTTTGGCAAGGATGCAGTTGATGGTAAAAATGTTATTTACATTGGCGCTTTGCAGGGGCCGCAGAACGGTAACGAGTTGATTAAAGGTCTGACTAAAGCGTTTTTTGGCTACCGTACAAAAAATTTAATTTTTTATGGACTGCGCAGTGTAGCTAAAGCTTTGGGTATTGAGCGTATTTATGCAGTGGCGAACGAAGGCTATTATGCCATGAATCATGTGCGTGTGGACCGGAAGCTGAAAACAGATTTTGGCGCTTTCTGGCAGGAGTGCGAGGGTAAACAGTGCGCTGATAAGCGTTTCTATGTGATGCCGGCAGCCGAATATCGCAAAGCTATGGAGGAATTAAAGCCTTCCAAACGCGCGCAGCATCGTCGCCGTTTCGCGAAAATGGATGAAATGAAAACAGCAGTGGCTGCTGCTTTAGCTAAATACAAAAAATAAATTTTACAGCTTACCTGTTTATAGATGGGTAAGCTGTTTTTTTTATACACAGTATGATATAATAAGTACTATATAGCTTACTCTGATTGGAGGTATGAAAATTGAAGAGACAGCTTGCGTCACTTTTGCTGACAATTATTTTTAGCTTTACGATGGTAGTGCCGGGTTTTGCGGCCGATGCGAATATTCCTGTAGCCGATAAGATCAGCGCTATGGAAAAAATACTCTATGGTACGGAGCAGAGCGGTTCTCTAATTCAGCGTATGGACAGTTTGGAGGACGATGTTTACGGCACTTTGACCAGCGATTCTATTTTAACGCGTGTAGACAATATGTATGATTATTTGGAGGGTACGCCTGAATCCGGTGAGGCTTCATTTGCCACAAAATTAAATGTTGTGGAATGGCGTTTGAATGAAAGTATGTCCGGTGATCCGGCAAAAAACAGAATTGAAGCTCAGGAAAAATTCCTTTATGGTCAAACGCAAAGCGGCGCTTTGTCCGGCCGGTTAGAAGAATTACTGAAGCTTGCTTCCTATACTGACGGCGTGGTACCTGTGCAGCAGGTAACTCTGCCTAAGGATTCTGTGTTTAAAATTATTTTTACTTCCGAAATGAGCACTAAAATGAGCCGTCAGGGAGACAGAGTTAATTTTAAGGCCGGCGATAATCTTTATGTAAATGATGTACTGGTGCTGCCTAAAGGTGCAACCGGTATCGGTGAAATTAAAAAAGTAGTGCAGCCGGGAATTTTTGGTAAAGACGGACGCATTGACATTACCTTTACGCACATCTATGGCGTAGACGGAACGAAGATTCCGCTGACTGTTGGCGAACTGGCTAAGCAAAAAGCTGAAAGCATTGCGGGTGCTGCAGGTGCAGCTATCGGCGGTATGATAGTTCTTGGCCCCGTAGGCGTAATTGGCGGCGCTTTTGTTAAAGGCAACAGTGTAACCATTCCTGTAGGCTGCGAAACCTATGTACAAACCAGTGAGGACGTATCCTTGCAGGGCGTTGTATATCAAGAGTAATTTAAAATTTCAGGAAAAGCTCACTCAAAAAAGAGTGAGCTTTTTATTTTTGTATGCTATAATATTAAGTGGATTAGTGTGTTTATTTTTACTTACATATTTCTATACAAAGGGGTATTCCTATGAAAAAAACTTTTTTGATAACAGCCTTAGCTGTAGGTATGTGCTTGCCCGTGTATGCTGAGCAATTTACGAATGATGTGGATCAGCGTTATGATAGCCCAGTGTTTATGGACGAAGAGGAAGAGAATACGGTAAATGCAGCAGTTGAACCAAAAAAATCTACTGAAATAAAAAAAGAAGCCGACAACCCGCTTCCTATTAACATGAGTGCGGAGCATGCAGAATATGACAGTGTTAGCGGAGATTTTCATGTGAGCGGTAATGTAGTTATTACTCAAGGTACTGAAAAATTGTTAACTACTTATGCTGTCGGGAATATGAAAACAGGCGACGTATGGCTGGAGCAGGGCGGTACTTTAATAGAGCCTAAAAGTAACATGCACGGAAAATGGGTGCATTATAATTTTAATAATAAAACCGGCGAAATTAAAGAAATTACCGGTACCAGCTTAAAGGATATTTACGATGCTCCTCATGCTACTATATATCCTGATAAGATTGTTATGGATGAAGGCGGAAGAACATCTCGCTGTCCGTCTGTAAAGCATCCGCCTTGCTTGTCCGTTACTGCCAAAACCTTTGAAATTTATCCTAAAGAAAAAATGGTCGCTCATGATGTCAAAGTTTATGTGCGTGGTAAGCATGTTTATTCCCGCGACTTGTGGGTGAATAATTTTAATGATGACGGAAAAACAAAGATTATGCCTCGTGTAGGTTATGACGGTAGCGATAACGGCTTTTATGTAAAATTAGAATCAAGCCAACCGGTTAGTGAAAAGACTATGGTAAGCGTTGATTTGCCTAAATATTCCAAAGCAGGTTATAAGCCCGTATATAAAATTAATCATAATGAGCGCAATTTTAGTATTTCGTATATGCATGGATGGGATGAAGATGATGGCGACTGGTATAAAAAACAAAATACCTGGCGCTTCAATTATAAAAACCACCATATTATTGATGGATTGCCGTTAAGCTATTCGGCATATTATGAATATGGCTTATGGAATCGCTGGTATGAAAATACCGGTCGCAGCGGCAGAAAGAGCTGGCATAAGGAGTATGCCGTATATTTAAATCATGATCCCATTTATTTGTTTAATTCTAAAAACACAGTATTGAATTTAACTGTAGGTAAAAAATGGGTCAACGAAAGTGTAACCGGCGATACTCGTTCCACGGATATGTATTATGCAACATTAGGTCAAAAGCTTACTCCTCAATGGCGTACTTGGCTGGGTTATTATCGTGAAAAAGAAACCAGCGCACTGTTTGATTTAGGTCAGCCGGATATGGAGATAGAATTACGCAACGGCTTGCAGTGGACTCCGGACAGCAAAAATATTGTCAGCGTTGTCAATCGTTATGATTTAAGCAAGCATAGAAATTATGAAACGGATTATCGATGGCTGCATAAATTCTGTTGTTGGGCTTTGGAATTTACTTACGAAAAGTCGTTCAATGACGATGATGACAATTCTTTTAAGGTAATGTATTATTTCTACAATCTGTAATTAACGAGGTTTATTATGGACAAGATTATCAAGCAACGTTTTCTCGACCATCTTGATGTAACTAACGCTGTAATGAACAGCGATATTTTAGGTCAAATTGCCGTAGTGGCAGCAACAATAAAAAAGGCGTTGGCCGCAGGGCATAAGGTTATGTTTTGCGGCAACGGCGGTAGTGCTGCTGACAGTCAGCATTTAGCTGCAGAATTTGTCGGTCGTTTTCAGAAAGAGCGCCGCGGTCTGCCTGCCCTTGCGTTAACTGTTGACACTTCTATTTTGACAGCAGTTGGCAATGATTACGGTTACGAAAAGATTTTTGTGCGTCAGGTAGAAGCGTTGGCTCAGCCCGGAGACGTTTTGGTAGGCTTATCCACCAGCGGTAACAGTCCTAATGTGGTGACCGCTATCGAACTGGCCAAAAGTAAAGGCGTTTATTGCGTAGGCATGACTGCTGCCAGCGGCGGAAAAATGGCCGGCTTGTGTGATGAATGTATTGCTGTGCCGGCAAAAATTACTGCTAGAGCGCAGGAAATGCATATTTTAATAGGTCACATTTTGTGTGAACTGGTGGATGGTGAATAATTTGGGCTTAGCTGCAACAACATTTTTAGCAGAGCAAATAAAAAAACTTCGCATTGCTGTTATCGGTGATGTAATGCTGGACAGGTATTTTCACGGAGAAGTGAAGCGAATTTCTCCGGAAGCGCCTGTGCCCGTAACGAAAATTAACAAAATAAAATCTGTGCTGGGCGGTGCTGCTAATGTAGCTGCCAACCTTGCCAACTTAGAATGTCAGGTGTTTATGGGCGGCGTTACCGGCGACGATGACAACAGAGTGCTGCTGGAGCATTTGTTGGATGAAATTGGCATTGACCATAATGGCTTAATAAAAAGCTCTCGGCGCAAAACTATTACTAAGCTGCGTGTTTTGGGCGGCAATCAGCAGATGCTGCGTCTTGATTTTGAAGAAACCGGAGATTTGTATCCGGAGGAAATTGTGCAGCTGCGTCACTGGCTGGCGGAGCTTTTGGACGACGGGCTGGACGGTATTATCGTTTCCGACTATGCCAAGGGTGTCTGCTCCGACGATTTTTGCCAGTGGGTGATTAATGAGGGTCACGCCTATAATGTTCCGGTATTGATTGACCCTAAAGGCTCGGATTGGACTAAATACAGCGGCTGCGATTTTATTACGCCTAATTTAAAAGAAATGTGCGAGGCTGCAGGCTGCGTGCGGGATAACGAAGACCGCGCTGTCGTAGAAATGGCGCGGGCAGCGAAAAATAAATATCAAATTAAAAATGTAGTTGTCACCCGTAGCGAGCACGGCATGTCCTTAGTGAACGATACGCAGGAGCTGCACAGCCCGGCAACTGCCATAGAGGTTTTTGACGTTTCCGGCGCCGGTGATACGGTAGCGGCTACGCTGCTTGCCGGTGTTGCAGGCAAACTGGATTTGGCAGATGCTATTTATATGGCTAACAGAGCTGCGGGAATTGTTGTAGCTAAGGTTGGCACCTATCCCGTGCATCGGGACGAGCTGCTCAAGGATTTGCTGACCGAGGAGCGCAAGCAGGGACGCGGCTACAGAACCTTAAGCTGGCAGGAGATTGCGTCACTAGCGGCAACTTGGAAGGCTTGCGGTGAAACTATTGTTTTTACTAACGGCTGCTTTGATATTCTGCATGTAGGACATGTAACCTATTTAGAAAAAGCGCGTAATTTGGGTAAGCATTTAATTGTTGGCTTAAATACAGATGCTTCTGTGCGGCGCTTAAAAGGTGAAACGCGGCCTTTGGTGCATGAGCTTGACAGGGCCAGGGTTTTGGCTGCCTTAGCCTGTGTGGACGCAGTAGTTCTTTTCGAGCAGGATACGCCGACGGAGCTGATTGAAAAAATTCGTCCGGATATTTTGGTTAAGGGCGGCGATTATCAGCCTGACCAAGTAGCAGGACGCGAATATGCGGGCGAGGTACGCATTATAGAATTTGAAGATGGCTACTCTACCACAGGAGTAGTAGAAAAAATAGTAAAAATGGTTAAGGAGGGTAAATTATGATTATTGTAACAGGCGGCGCCGGCTTTATCGGCAGCAATATTGTTAAAGGTCTTAATGAACGCGGTATTGATGATATTTTGGTTGTTGACAACCTGACTAATATGGTTAAATTTAAAAATATCCAAGGCTTGAAGGTTCATGATTACATGGATAAATTTGCTTTTATGGATGCTTTGAAAGCCGGAAAATTTAATCATGAAAAAATTGACGTGATTTTCCATGAGGGCGCTTGCTCCGATACTATGGAATATAACGGCAAGTATATGATGGAAAATAACTTTGAGTATACTAAAAATGTGCTGCATTTTTGTCTGGACAGAAAAATTCAGCTGATGTATGCGTCTTCTGCTTCTACCTATGGCAGCGGTACCCACGGTTTCCGTGAGGAGCCTGCCTGCGAGGAAGCATTGAACGTGTATGCTTTTTCCAAGCTGTTCTTTGATAATTATCTGCGCCGTCTGCTGCCGTCTGCTCAAAGTCAGGTGGTTGGACTGCGTTATTTTAATGTTTATGGACCGCAGGAAAATCACAAAGGAAAAATGGCTTCCATGATTTACCAAATGTATAATCAATGGAAGGCGGAGCATAAGGTGCGCCTTTTTGGCGAATATGGCGGCTACGGTCCCGGCGAGCACACTCGCGATTTTATTTATGTCAAAGATGTTGTCAAGGTAAACTTCTATTTTATGGAGCATCCTGAAATCAGCGGTATTTTTAACTGCGGTACTGGTCACGCTCATCAATTCAACACCTTGGCTAAAGCGGTGCTCGGCCATTTTGGCAGCGGCGAGCTGGAATATGTACCGTTCCCCGAAGTTTTGAAGGGCAAATATCAAAGCTTTACGGAAGCTGATCCTGCTAATTTATTAGCAGCAGGCTATGACGGCGGCTTTACTCCGATTGAAGAAGCGGCAGAAGAATATTGCCAGCTGCTCGATAAGACCGGCGGTTATTATGTCTATGAAGGCTAAAGCAGTTTTTTTCGACCGAGACGGCGTGCTTAACGTAGATGTAGATTATTTGTATAAAATTTCTGATTTGCGTTGGATTGAGGGCGCGCGGGAGGCTGTCGCTTACTTAAACAAGCTGGGTTATAAAATTTTTGTAGTTACTAATCAAAGCGGTATTGCCCGCGGTTATTATACTGTGGCGCAAATGCAGGAGCTGCATGAGTATATGCTGCGGGAAATTGCTGCCTGCGGCGGTAAAATTGACAAGATTTACTACTGTCCGCATCATAAAGAAGGCAAGGTTGCAGAGTTTACCTGTGACTGCCAGTGCCGCAAGCCTAAACCGGGTATGATAGAGCAGGCTTTTGCCGAATATTCTTTGGATAAGGAAAACTCTTTTCTTATTGGTGATGGTGCGCGTGATGTGGAGGCAGCAGAAGCTGCCGGAATTCGCGGGTACTTATTTACGGGCGGTAATTTGTTAGAATTTGTAAAAGGTATAATTGGTTAATGATGGAATATAAAAATATTTTACTTATAAAAATGAGCTCATTAGGAGATATACTGCACACGCTGCCCTTTGCGGCGGCTTTGCGTCAGCGTTTTCCGCAGGCGCGCATTACCTGGCTGGTACATCCTCAATTTGCAGGCTTTGTGCCGGATGCGCCGGTAATTGACGAAGTGCTGTATTTCGATAAAGTTAAATTTAATAAAATGACTTTGAGCGATAAAGTAAAATATTTTCGCGAAATGCGCTCTTTGCTGCACAGCAAACATTTTGATTTGGTCATTGATATGCAGGGCTTATTTAAAAGCGCTGTGCTGGCGGCTATCAGCGGCTGCAGTAATCGTATTGGCTATGCCGAAATGCGCGAGGGCAGCGGTTTGGTCAGCAAAGCGATTATTGGCGGACACAGTAAAGAGCATGTAATTGAGCGTTATTTAGATGTAGCACGCTATTTAGGCGCAAAAATTGACAGTCTTGATGATGTACAGTTTCCTCTGCCGGATTTGAGCAAGGAAACCGTCAGTGTACAAGAAAAGCTACGTCAGCTTGGTTGGAACGGCGGCGAATATATCGTTATTGTTCCCGGTGCCCGTTGGTGGACTAAAGAATGGCCGGTAGAACACTATGTGGTTTTGATTAAAAAAATTATTGCGGAGGGAATTAGTATAGTACTGGCAGGCGGACCTGACGATAAGACTAAAGGACAGGCGATTGCCAAGCAATGTGCCGATAGCTTGGTTATTGACATGACAGGGCAGACCTCCTTGCGGGAATTGGCTGCTTTGATTAAAGGCTGTAGCTTTTATATTAGCGCTGATACCGGACCGCTGCATTTTGCGGCGGCATTGAAGAAGCCTTTGATTGCCATGTATGGACCTACTAAAGCAGACCGTACCGGACCTTATGGCAGCAAAAATTCCACGGTGCTTTTGTCTACGGCTAAATGCGCAGGTTGTTTAAAAAAGAAATGTGATGATTGGCATTGTATGCACGATATAACGCCGGAAATGGTATATGAAATTTATCAAAAAAAGGTGAAGACTCATGGCTAAAGTAGTTGAATTGAACGGGAAAAAAATATTAGTAACTTTCTTAATGCACTTAGGCGATTTGACGTTGACAACTCCCTTTATTCACGCTTTGCGCAAGGCCGCCCCTAGTGCCCATATTACCTTTTTGGCAGATGAAAAGTTAAAGGATGTAGTACTGCATAATCCTTATTTAGACGAGGTAATTACCATTGATAAAAAAGGACGGGATAACAGCCTTTTGGCATTGCTGGCCTGTGCCCGACGTTTAAGTAAAATGGATTTTGATGTGGTAATAAATCTGCATCCTAACGAACGCTGCTCGTTTATTTGCGCTATGACTAAAACGAAGCTGCGCTGCGGTACTACCCACACTTTGTTTAAACCTGCATGGGATGTGTTTACGCCGCTGAATCGTAAAATTCATGCAGCAGATATGTATTTAGATGTTTTGACGCAATTAGGTGTAGTGAAATTAGAGCATAATGGCTTGGAGATTTTTCCCAGTCAGGAGCATATGGCTCATGCGGAAGAATTTTGGCGCGATCATGGCGTTTTTGGCAGCGATAAGCTGGTAGGTTTTAATATTGGCAGCGCTGTAGTGACTAAACGCTGGGCTCCGGAACGCTTTGCGCAGGTGGCAGATACTTTGGCGGCAAGGGGATACAAGCCGGTATTTTTTGGCGGTACCATGGATGAAGAAATGGTGCAGGAAGCCATAAGCTATATGAAAACTACGCCTGTGGTAGCTACCGGCAATTTTACTGTTGGCGGCTTGGCTGCGGCTATGCGCAGATGCAGCCTGATAATTACTAATGACAGCGGTCCTATGCACGTGGCTATCAGTCAAAAGGTTCCTATTGTAGCTATGTACGGACCATCAAGCCCTAAGCTGTATGGACCTTACACTAAAGATGCGACAATTGTTACTGCCGTACCACCTTGTCCCGGCTGCGCTGACGGTATGAAGCACAAGTGCAGTGATATGCAGTGCATGACTAGATTGACCGTGCAGCAGGTAGTGCAGGCTGCGGAAGATATGTTGAAAAAACACGGCGACGGCAATGAATAAGCCGCTGGCAATTAACGGTGAGCTGTTGCTCTTGTGCGAGCGTTTGGAAATAGCAAGATTTCTGCATTTTTATGTGCAGTATTTATTTCGTCAGGGAGTAATACTGCCAGCCTTACAGATAATAAATTTTCATGAATTAGCAAAACTTCCTGCTTTAGCAGAAAAGCTGCCTTATTGTGATGGCAGCGAACAGGTACGCAGAGTGATTATTTTTGCAGATGCGACAGCGGATTTGGAGCAGCGCAGTAATATAATTACATCTGTGTGCGGGAAAGATTATTTTTTGCAAAGAGGATTTTACGCGTATTTTTTCTTTCCCGGACGGCGGCCGGGCAAACGTTGGCGGCATGGTTATTTTGAGGATATGCTCATGGAAGCAATAAAACCGGAAACTGCTTCTAACGGAGAATTTCTTAATCTTATCAATACGGCAAGAGAGTATTTGCTAAGCGTTAATATCTGCCGGCGACAGGGGAAATCTTTTGCTAATTTTAATAGGCAGCTGCTGTATACATATTTTGCCGGTACAGAAAAATATGTAGGCTGCAATTTAGCTCAAGCTGCTGCTTTAGACGCTTTTGATTTAGAGCATCAGGTCTTTGTAAGTTTGCGCAAATGTCTTACAGCGCAGGCGCAAAATAAAACTGGTAAAAGCTAGTGATGTTTTTCTTGCATAAACTGTTTGCTTATAGTATTCTATTAGGGTAAAAGGAGGACTGTAAGATGGCTGATATTGTAGAAAGCTTGGCAGGTAACAAAATGCTCATGCTTAAGCAGGATATTGCGTTTTTGCGTCAGCGTTTGGCTGAATGTGCAGACGAAGAAGCTAAAAAGGCAATTCGCCGCGAGCTGATGGATAAGGAAACCTATTATAATATTCTTGCAGACCGCCAGCGTATTAACCATTAAGCCGGAAATTTTACCGGCTTTTTCTTTGCTATTGCTATTGAAAACAAACCGGTGATAATGATAAAATATCTTTGTCTATAGACTATTTTTATTCGCACATACAGGAGGATTATTTTGGAAAAGCTAGTTGTAAAGGGCGGTACTCGTCTAGTTGGTACGGTCAAGACCAGTGGTGCGAAAAACGCCGTATTACCGATAATTGCGGCTTCAATTTTGGGAACAACACCTAGCCATTTAGATGAAGTCCCCATGCTGGAGGATGTTCATACTATTAGCGAAGTATTAAAATGCTTGGGGCTGACGGTCACCAATCCGGAGCCCAATGTTCTTGACATAGACAGTACACAGATTACTGCTTGTGAAGCTCCTTACGAGCTTGTACGTACTATGCGCGCATCTTTTCTCGTAATGGGACCGCTGCTTGCCCGTGTTGGACAGGCGCGCATTTCTATGCCCGGAGGCTGTGCTATTGGCGCGCGTCCTATAGATATTCATTTAAAGGCCTTTGAAGCTTTAGGTGTAAAAATTGAACAGGGGCATGGCTATATTGAAGCCAGCGCTCCTAACGGCTTAAAGGGTGCTAATATTTATTTTGATTTTCCCAGCGTAGGCGCTACCGAAAATGTTCTGATGGCAGCTTCTTTGGCTGATGGCATAACTGTGTTGGAAAATGCGGCAGAGGAACCTGAAATAGTTGATTTGGCTAACTATTTGAATAAAATGGGCGCTAAAATTCGCGGCGCCGGTACCGATACTATTCGTATTGAAGGCGTTAAAGAACTGCATGGCGCCGATTATACCATTATTCCCGACCGTATTGAAGCAGGAACTTATATGATTGCTGCTGCTATGACCGGCGGCGACGTTGTGATAGAAAATGTATTACCGGAGCACCAAAAGCCCTTGATTGCTAAGCTGCGCGAGGCCGGCGCTTTGGTAGAAGAAGATATTGATAAGGTGCGTGTTGTGGGCCGACTGCCCTTAAAGGCTGTGGCTATTAAAACTCTGCCATATCCGGGTTTTCCCACTGATATGCAGGCTCAGCTGATGGCGATGATGGTTATTGCCGAAGGCCGCAGCAAGGTTACGGAAACAGTGTTTGAAAACCGTTTTATGCACGTGGTAGAGCTGAATCGTATGGGCGCCGCAATCAGTACCGAAGGCCGCAGCGCCGTTATCGACGGTCCCAGCAAGCTGACCGGCTGCGATGTGCGCGCCACCGATTTGCGTGCCGGAGCAGCGATGATTTTGGCTGGTTTAGTGGCTGAGGGTGTAACTCGTATCGGGGATATTTATCATATTGACCGTGGTTACGAAAACATTGTAGATAAGTTAAAAAATCTGGGCGCTGATATTGAGCGGATAAATATTGATTAAACTGTCAATGTAAGAACAGGAGTTAAGAAAATGTTTAAGAGTATGGATATAGGTATTGATCTTGGTACAGCTAATATCCTTGTCTTTGTTAAAGGCAAGGGAGTTGTGCTGAAAGAGCCTAGCGTAGTTGCTATTGATAAGGTGCGTAATAAAGTGCTGGCGGTAGGCGATGATGCGCGCGAGATGCTGGGGCGTTCTCCCGGAACCATTGTGGCTATTCGTCCCTTAAAAGAAGGCGTTATCGCTAACTATACGGTTACCCAAAAGCTGCTGGCCTATGTTATTGAAAAGGTGGCCGGGAAAAGCTTGTTTTTTAAGCCGCGTGTTATGACCTGTGTGCCTATCGGCATTACATCCGTAGAAAAACGTGCCGTTATGGAAGCTACTACTCAAGGCGGCGCTTCTAAAACCTATTTAATTGAAGAACCTTTAGCAGCTGCACTGGGCGCAGGCATAGATATTTCTGTGCCTCGCGGTAATATGGTAGTTGATATTGGCGGCGGAACTACGGACATTGCCGTGCTTAGCTTGGGCGGTATTGTTGTAGATTCTTCCATTCGCATTGGCGGCGACCATTTTGATGAAGCTATTGTGCGCCATGTAAAAAAAGTACATAATGTGCTTATTGGTGAGCGTACCGCTGAAGAAATTAAAATGAAGGTTGCTACGGTTTCTAAAAATGGCCGCAGTGAATCCATTAGTGTGCGCGGACGCGATATGGTAACCGGTCTTCCCACTACCTTCTCTGTTAATAGCGAAGAATGCCGTGAAGCTTTAGCCGATTCCATTGCTTCTTTGATTGCTACTGTGCGCAGTGTGTTGGAAAAATGTCCGCCGGAGTTGGCAGCCGATATAGTAGATAACGGTATTTACATGACTGGCGGCGGCGCGCTTTTAGACGGCCTGGCTGAGGTTATGGAAAAAGAAACAGGCATTACTACGCGTATCGCGGATGATCCGCTGGAATGTGTAGCGCTTGGTACCGGTAAGGCTTTGGAAAATCTTGACAAGCTGCATCCGGGAACCGTATATACTGTTTCTAATTTGGATATTTAATGAAAAATTGACTGGCTATAAGGCAATTATGTCTTATGCCAGTCTTTTCTGATATTACAGCACAGTATAAGCTGTGTATTTTTGCTGATGATAGATAAGGTATTGTATTTCTATGAAGTCTAATTTAAGAATAATGTTGTTTATAGTGATGCTATTGGTTTCGTGTGTGGCCAGCGCTGCTCCAATAGAAAATCTGCGTACCAGCGTCAGTCAGGCACGTTTGCGGGTTGTGCTGGACAGTAAGGAAGCAATCCAGTATAAAGTTGATAAAAATGAGAAACGTTTGGAAATAATGCTGCCTAACAGCACTGCTTCAAATCAGCGCGCTAAGCTTAAGGATGCCGCTGTTAAAAGCGTGCAGCTTGTACCAAATGGCTCCAAGAGTTCTAAGCTGATAGTTGAACTGAACAAAGACTGTCAGTACAAGGTTTACCAGTTACAGAATCCGCATCGCTTAGTAGTAGATTTATTCCGCATCAATATTGTTAAGCAGAATAAGCAGTTGGCCAAGGGCGTAACCTATACTTATTTGCAGGACGAAATGAACGGTAGACAGATTCAGGCTTATTTAGTTACCGTTGCGCCTAATGCCGGCTATCGCTTGCTGCCGTTTTCTGCGGCAGGCAAATATAATGGCCGCGGACGAATTTCTCAAGTAGCTGTTCAGCAAAATATGTTGGCGGCAATAAATGCTTCCTATTTTGATACTGATGGTTGGGTTATTGGCAGTATTAAAAATCAAGGGCAGATGATGGCAGCCGACAGCTTGCCGCGCAGCGGCTATGTGCTGTACAACGGCGAGCCGGAGATAGTTAAGGATATTGGCTATTACGGTACGGTAAATTTGCCTGATGGCAGGCAGTTACACATTAAGGGCATGAACAGAATGCGTATTGCTGATGATTTGGTGTTGTATAACAGCTTTTATGCGCCGTCGACGAAAAGCAATCAGTGGGGACGCGAAATAAAGATTATCAATAATCGCGTGACGGATATTTCTACGGCAGGAAATATGCAGATTACTCCCGGCAGTATTATTATCAGCGGTCATGGCAGTAATGCAGCAGCTTTAGCAAGTCTAAAAATTGGCGATAAGGTAATTGTCAGTGAAACCTTGGGCAGCATTGAAGCGGATAGGGCAGAGACTGTGGTCAGCGGCGGGCCTTTATTAGTAGAAAATGGCAGCGCCAGAGTACGCAGCAGTGAAGAAAAAATGGCAGCAGATATTGCCAAAGGTCGTGCTCCGCGAACTGCTTTGGGCATCAAAAAGGATGGCAGCCTGCTTTTATTAATTGTTGATGGCCGTAACAATAATTCAGCCGGTTTGACTTTGAGTGAGCTGGCTACTTACATGCTGCGTTTAGGAGCTAAGGATGCCGTAAATTTTGACGGCGGCGGCAGCAGCGTAATGGCTGTAAACGGACGCATTGTCAATAAACCGTCCGACGGCAAAGAACGTGCCGTAAGCATTGGCTTGGGACTTTTCAAAGAATAAACTATCAAGTATATCTATATAGCTTTAGTGTATAAATTGTTAGCGCATTGCTCACAATTGACAGCTTGTCAAAAAATATTTAAGGCTGTATAATACAATTAACTGTTGACTGATTAGTCATAATAAAAAGGAGGGCAGTTCCGTGAAAAAAAGAGTTTTGCTTATCGCTTTAGCGGTTTTGGTAGGTATGTTCAGTCTGTATACTGTGGGCTGCGCCGCCGTGACGGAGCAGCGTGCTGTAATCAGCGGTGAAGTGGTCGCTGAGGGTTTAGTGCAGACAGGTGCTTTAGTACAGCAGGGAGATATTTTAGTTAAGGTTAAATCTTTAGCGGGAGGCAGTATTGCTGCTGCCAGAGCGACAACTGCCGGGAAAGTAAGTCAGGTTTTAGTTGTCCCGGGACAGCGTATCGCCGCCGAGCAAATAGTAGCTAAAATCAGCGAATAATTTAACCGGCGAGCTGTTTCGCCGGTTTTTGAATACTAGGAGAAATTATGAAAATTTTTGTTTTAACCTTGTGCTTATGCTTGCAGTTAGTTGCAGCTGCGGCTGCTAATGTTTCTTTGATGCCTATTCGTGACTTGCGTCCGGGCATGCAGGGCGTTGGCAAAACGGTAATTCAGGGAGATACTATTGAGGAGTTCAATGCAGAGATTTTAGGCGTGCAGGGCAATGAAGCTACTGGCTACAGTATTTTTGTGCGTTTGTATGGCGATTTGATAGAAAAGACGGGCGGTGTAGCTCAAGGAATGAGCGGCAGTCCTGTATATGTAGATGGACGTTTGGTAGGTGCCGTAGCCTTTGGCAAAACCTTTAACGATCCGCAGTACTGCTTTTTGACTCCTATTGGCAACATGCTTAGTCTATTGGATGAACCGAAATCACAGCCCCATGATTGGTTGCCCAAGGGAACGCCGCTTCAAGCCGGAGGTTTTACTGCTTATGGCTTGGAGTATCTGCAAAACAAGTTATCTCCTTTGGGCTTAAATACAGTAGGCGCCGGTGGCGCAGGCGGCACATCTGCTAAAGATTTGGAGCCGGGCAGCGCTGTGGGCGTATCTGTTATGCAGGGCGATATGACTTTGGGCGCGTTAGGTACCGTAACCTGGACGGATGATAAGGGTCAGGTACTGGCTTTTGGTCATCCTTTTATGCAGCGTGGCAACAGTAATTTTTATATGACTAAAGCGTGGGTGTTGGGGGTTGTACCCAATATGCAAAGCGCTTATAAGGTTGGTAATATGGGTGAGGCTGTCGGTCGCTTTAATCAAGACCGTTCCAGCGGTATTGGCGGCATTCAAGGCGCTTTGCCCAGCGCAGTGCCTGTGTTTGTCACTGCTAATGACAGCGACCGCGGACAGGGCAGCAGTATGCGCGTGCAGATAGTAGAGGACGAAGCTTTAGCTCCTGTTCTAGTGGACGCGGCTGTTGTCAATACGATTAGCAAAACTGTAGATAGAAACGGCGGCGGTACGGCTCGTCTGCATTTTACCATTACAGGTGTGGACAGTAAAAAGCAGCCCTTAAGCATTGAGCGTGAGAATATGTTTTACTCTAGTGATGCTTTGCTGAAAAATGTTAATGCAGAATTGGTAGAAGCGGTAACTATTTTAATGCAGAATAAATTTGAGCCTGTTAAGCTGTACGGTATTACTGTAGAAGCGCAGGTCAGTGAGCAGGCGCAGGTGGCAGAAATTGTGCGTGTGCAGGTAGTTAAAAAGCAGGTTGCTCCGGGTGAGAAGCTGGCTGTTGATGTGACAATGAAGCCTTATCGCGCCGACGAGTTTACCAAGACTATCTATTTTACTATTCCCAAAGACCATCCGGGAGGTCGTTTAGCTTTGCAGGTGCGTGGCGGCGGCAGCATGGCGTGGATAATTGAGCTTTTACGCAAACAGCAGCAGGAGGGCGTACCGGCAGCTAAGAATCAGGAAAAGCGCCGCACTTTAGCGGATTATGTAAAAAGCGCTAATGCGGCGGATAAGAATAACGAAATTATTGTAGATATTGCCACTGGTCAGCAGGCTATGGATATGAATGCTGCAGCCGCAGGTCAGGAGGCAGGACTGGCGGGAATGTTAGCAGGCTCACCTTATAAACAGAAATATCCCTTTGATTTTATTATTGACGGCGAGGGAGAAATAAGCGTCGAGGTTGTAAAATAAAAAACGCTGTGAAATTATCTGTTTAAATTTGACTTTCGTCATATAAATGTCATAATTTTAGGTTATAATTAAGTTAACAACAAAGAAAAGGACATAAACATGTTTACATCTATTTGCGATGTTTTAGGCAAAAGAATAATAAGCTTTTGTGCGGTTGGCGGCAGAATAACCATCTTGTTTCTGCAAACGCTCAAGCGGCTGAAGGATGCTGATTGGCACGAGGTCGTGCGTCAAATGGCGCTCCTAGGGGCTGATTCCCTGCCCATTGTGCTGATGACTATTTTATGCACGGGCATGGTGTTTTCTGTGCAGACAGCCAAGGAGTTTGTCCGTTTAGGAGCGTCTTCCACTGTCGGCGGCATTGTAGCTATCGCTATGGCGCGCGAGCTGGTGCCGGTCCTGGTAGGCGTGGTCGTTGCCGGACGTATCGGCGCTGCTATTGCGGCGGAGCTTGGTACTATGAAGGTGACGGAGCAGATAGATGCTTTGCGTGTTATGGCTGCTAATCCCGTTAGCTTTTTAGTGGTGCCGCGCTTTATTGCAATGGTACTGATGATGCCGCTGTTAGTTGTTTTCGCTAATTTCATCGGCAATATCGGCGGCTGGATTGTCGCTCATTATTACGCGGGAATTGGTACCTTTACCTATACCAATTCTATCAAAACCCTGGCAGAATTTTATGATGTATTCGGCGGTATGCTTAAAAGTTGTGTCTTTGGTGCCATTATTGCTATTATCGGCTGCTATAAAGGGCTTAATGCTCCTAACGGTGCCGAGGGTGTTGGTTTGGCGACTACGGCTTCCGTAGTTTTGTCCATCATCTTGATTTTTATTTTTAATTATTTCTTATCAATTGTGATTTATATATAGGAGTTGGCGCTGTGGATAATATAGAATCAATGATTAAAATTCGCCAACTGAAAATTGCTTTTGGAGATAAAATTGTCTTAAATAATTTAGATTTAGATGTGCGTCGGGGCGAAACACTGGCCATTATCGGACCGTCAGGTACGGGCAAAAGTACGGTTGTTAAAGTGCTTACGGGTCTTTTAGCGCCGACGGACGGCAGCGTTGTGATTGACGGGCAGGAAACGAAGGACTTTGGCGAGGAGCAGTGGGATACCTTGCGCAGCCGTATGGGCGTTGTGTTTCAGTATTCTGCGCTGTTTGATTTTCTCAGTGTCGGAGAGAATGTAGCTTTTGGGTTAAGAAGGCATTTTAACCTGTCTGAGGAGGAAGTGCAGCAGCGGGTAGCAACGCTGTTGGACATGGTTGGTATGCCCAATACGCAGAACATGCTGCCGTCAGAGCTTTCCGGCGGTATGAAAAAGCGCGTTGCGTTGTCGCGGGCGTTGGCTATGGAGCCTAACTTAGTGCTGTATGACGAGCCAACCTCCGGTTTGGATCCCGTAATGACTATGACCATCTCCCGGCTGATTCGCAAAACCCAGCAGACATTAGGCGTCACTTCCGTATTGGTAACTCACGATATGGCTTCTGCCTATTATGCGGCAGACCGTATCGCTATGCTGGATAAAGGAAAAATAGTGCAGCTGAGTACGCCGGACGAGATTAAAGCAAGTAAAAATCCGGCAGTATATGCCTTTATCAACGGATTGGAAAGAAAAGAGGAGTATGCAGATGGGGAGCAGTGAAGTTAAGGTAGGCGCATTCGCTTTAGGCGGCGCCGCAGTGCTGGCAGGAATTATTACCTTTATGGGAGCGTTTTCCTTTGGCAAAAACGGCTATGAGCTGCGCATTGATTATCCTCAGGTCAGCGGCTTAATGCCGGGACATGTAGTGCGCTATGCAGGCGTGCAGGTAGGTACGGTGAAAAAACTTAATGTTGCTCCTGATAAGGTAGAGGTTGTTGCCGAAATAGATGATAATATCAAAATTCCGCAGGGTTCTCTGTTTACCATTGCTGCGGACGGCATTATGGGCGAAAAATTTGTCAGCATTGTGCCGCCTAACAAGCAGGGACAGGGCTTTATTGCTGAAGGCAGCAACGTGCAGGGTGTTCCCGGTGGCGGTATGGAAGAGTTTTTTGCTAATTCCGGCGATTTGGTAACGCGCATGGAAAATATCGTTAAGGCTTTTGAAAATGTTTTTGGCGATAAAGAAGTGCAGCAATCCATGAAGGCCGGTTTTAAAAATATGCAGGGCATTACGGAAAACATGAATACCTTTACTAAGGTAATGGCTGAGGTAGCCGTGAGCAATCAGCAGGATATTACGCAGATGGTGCACCAAATCAACGAGCTGACCCAGCGCATGAACGCTACTGCCGGTTATGTCGAAAGTATTATGCAGGGCGTGGACAGTAACGGTGAAACGGGACGTAATATGGCCTCTATTGTTAAGAATATGGCAGATACTACCCAGCGTATGGAAAATATTGTGCAGATGCTGGAAAGCGTAGCGCAGGATCCGGTGACGCAGCAATCACTGAAAGAGACCTTAGTCAATGTTAAGGAAACCAGCGCTAAAGCCAATAAATTGATGGGAACCTTAAGTGATGCCAAAATTTCCGCTGATGCAGGTTATACTATGAAGGGGCACGATTGGCGCGGGAATTTAGGCGTGACGCTTACGCCAAGCGATACGGCTTTTTTGTATATGGGAGGCTATGATATTGGCGAAGCTAATAAATTTGATGTGATTATGGGGCGTAAACTGGGCAATGCTGCCGTAAGTATGGGAGCTATGCAAGGAGAATTCGGCGTAGGCTTGAGCTATGATTTGAGTAAGGATTTTAAGCTGTATTCCCAAGTTTATGATTTTGACGACACCAAGGTGCGCGTAGGCGGCGAACTGCGTCTGACAGATAGTTTTTCTCTTTACGGTGAAACTATGGATGTGCGCGGCAGTAAAAGAGATGCTTATATGGGCGTAAGAACATATTTCTAAGGCTTGTTACATAAATTTCATTTGACAATTTCGGGTAAAGAAAATATAATTTTTGTATACTGACTGATTAGTCAGAACTGATTGGAGGTTTCCTGATGACTAGAAATATATTTAATAAACGCTTTTTGGCGCTGTCCGCAACGATTACCATGTTGATGAGTCAGTCCGCCTTTGCCGGCGAAACGGTAGAGCTGAATTTGCAGGACGCTATGGAACGCGCTTTCCAAACCAATCCGGCGATTACTATTGCCGGTTATGAACGCGACAGCGCTCGTGCTAATTATAACGCTGCCCGTCAGAGCCGCGGTATTTCTATCAGCGGTACTCACAGAACTAACCGCAGCGGTTACGACGACAATCACTGGCTTGCTGAATCTAAAAGGTTCTCTAAAGAAATAGGCAACACTCATGCCAATGGCTTGAGCGCCAGTATGCCTCTTTATACCGGCGGTAAATTAAGCGGCACCATTAAGCAGGCTAAGGCAGGTTATCTGATTTCCGAGCAGGGCGTACAAAAAGCGTATAACGATATGCGCTCCACTGTTACTAACGGTTATTTCGGTATGCTGCAGGCTGATAATATGCAGAAACTGGGACGCGAATCCGTAGACCGTTTGACCGACCATTTAAAAAACGTACAGGCTCAATATGATGTAGGCGTTGTTGCCAGAGTGGACGTACTGCGCAGCCAGGTAGAGCTGGCCAATGCTAAACAGAGCTTAATTCAGGCAGAAAATGCCTATCAAATCGCCGAAGCTAACTTAAATAAAATTGTTGGTCTGCCCATGGATACGCAGCTAAAGCTGGATGATATTCTTGTATATAGTCCATATGAAAAAGATTTGCCCTATTGTCTAAATTATGCGGCTGACCATCGTCCGGAGCTGGAACAAGCAAAGCAAAATGTAGAAGCTGCTAAAGGCGCTCTGCGTGTAGCTATTTCCGGGCATATGCCGCAGGTTGCTGCCGTAGCCGAGCAGAACTGGAGCGATAAAAACTGGCCCGGTGACGAAAACGGTAACTGGGGCGTTGGCGTAACAGTTAATTTGAATATTTTTGATACCGGCGTTACCAATTCTAAAATTCATGGCGCGGAGGCAGACTTGGCCAAGGCGCACGAAAACTATCGCGATACCGTTGACGCAGTAAATCTAGACGTTCGTACCAATTATTTGGGCCTGCGCGAGGCAGAAAAGCGCATTGATACTACTCATTTGGCAGTGTCTCAGGCAGAAGAGGATTATCGCATTGCTCAACTGCGTTACATGAACGGCGTTGGCACTAACACCGACGTTTTGGACGCGCAGGTTGCTTTGACCGACGCTAAGACCAACTACTTACAGGCTCTTTACGATTACAATACCTGCAAGACCGATTTGGAAACTGCTATCGGCGTACCTATGCAGTTCCCTTCTAAAATAGTAGTTGATCCTAGGGTTACAGAGGCAGAAGAAGCTGCCAACAGCAAATAAAATATCTTTAAGCTTTGACGCCTGCGGCATAATGTCGCAGGCGTTTTTATGCGCGGTAAAAAAGCATAAGAAAATTTTTTGTCTTTACAGGAAGATAGGAGAGTATGTCGAAGTAATATAAGTCGAAGTGTTTTTACTAAAAGCAAAGAGTTGTGACATACTTTTGTCACGAATACTTGGTAAAATAAAAATGGTGACTTATATGAAAAAATATTTTAGATTTATAGCTGTTCTTGTTATGCTGCTCAGTGCAGGCTATATCTTTTTAGTGCGTACCGTAATGCCGAATTATATACGTCAAGTATTACCGCAGGCAGAAAGCTTAGCTTCCGGTTTTATCAACGGTAAAATATCCATTGGTGAGTTAACTTGGAATGGCGGGTTAAGCGCAGAAATAGGCAATATTGTAATTGAGGACGATAAAGGAATCAAAGTAGCGGAAGTTCCCCGGACTATTGTACATCTGCGTCCTTGGCTGGCGCTGGATAAGGGCGTTAAAGCTATAAGCAGGGTGGAGCTTATGCGTCCGCGCGTCTTTCTTGTGATGAATGCCAATAAGCAGTGGAATATGCAGAATTTGCTGAAACCGTCAGATTCGGAGGAAACACCTTTTTATGGAACGCTGGAAATCTCTGACGGACAGCTGCATATTGCTATGCCGCAGGGTAAGTGGGATGTAAATGTGGCAGGTACTGTTAACGGCGGCGCTAATCCTAAATTTGCGGTAAATCTGCGTTTAGGCAGCGGTGTTGATAAGCTGCAAGTTCAGGGATTGGTGACCACGAAAGGCGAAGGACGCCTGGAGTTAAAGAGCGACCGGTTTGACTTGGCTCCGTATGCTTCGTTGGCAGAGTATTTTGCTAAGATTAACGATTTACAAGGCGGCTTAGAAAAATTAGCGCTGTTATATGTAAACGAAAACGAGCACAAAAGCTTTTCCGGCGAAGCGTCTATAAAAGGGGTTCAGGGGAAAAAGCAGCTTGCGGGCGCAGAGCATATGGTGCGCCTAGATGGTTTAGTGCGCGCTCATGACAATATTATAGTAATAAGCGGCTTGGACGCAGCTGTTGACGGTAACAAACTGCATCTTGAGGGCAAAGCTGATCTGCGTGATACGGATAATCCTAAAGGCAAAGGCGTGTTGTCGGCAGCTAAATTAGAGTATGACGGATATAGTTTGGAAAAGCTGCGCATTCCGTTTAACGGCACTAAGGAACAGCTGGTCTTAGAGTCTGTCAGCGCCGAATATGGCGGCGGTAAGCTTACCGGCAACGGTACTTACAGTATTGGCGAAGAAGTTTTAGCTGCTGATTTGCAAATAGATAAGGTTACTCATGCCGTATCGGGTAATTCGCGGGATAACGTACATATTGACGCTAAGCTGGCTATGCTGCTGAAAATTGCTAAGGACGGCTTGAAGGTACATGCGGCTGCTGATACTATGAATTTACGTTGGCGCAGCTTGAAAGTTGATAAAATGAGCTTGGACGCTTCTTATGATGATGGGACTTTGCTGCTGAATCATTTCAGCGCCTTTGCCGGAGATACGGGTAACTTGCTGGTTAGTGGCAGCGTAAAAGATGACGGCAGCATGCAGCTTCAGGGACGCATGACTGAGTTTCCTATTCATCCGCTTTTGGATGTGGTTTCTGAACAAGACGGCAACGGACTGTGTTCGACTGGTTTCAGTATTAGCGGCAGATTGGATGCGCCTGAATTTGCCGGCGTAATTCAACTAACGCAGGCCGAGTTTTTACAGCAAAAAATTAAAGAAGCACATGGCTTTGTAAGCCTTAAGGATAAGCTTGTAACGATTAAAAATTTTCAGGCTGATATGGAGCAGGGCTATCACATCCTCAGCGGCAGTGTTGATTTGCGCGGCGAGGAGCCTTACGTAGATTTAGCGGTGGAAACTGACGGCGTGCGCATAGAGCCCATTATGCGTTTGCTGCTTAATAAAGAGGAAGCTCCGGTAACAGGAAATTTGCGTAATATGATGCAGATAACTGGTCCTGTAAGTAAGCCTTCGGTTTATGGCGAAGTACACGCTACCGACGGCAGCGCTGTCAAGCAGCTGTTTAACAGCGTGGCCGGGCGCTATATGTATGATAAAGGTAATCTTTATCTAAAAGATTTTTTAATCAATGCCTTTTATTCCCGCGTTTTGTTAAACGGTACTATGACGGAAGCCGGCAGTCTTGATTTTGATTTGGTGGCGAAGGACGTTGATTTAGCGCATCTCCCAATCAAAGATGAAACGGTTGATTTAGAGGGCAAAATTAATGCTGCGGGACATTTAGGCGGCACGCTTACAGCTCCTGCGTTCCGCGGCGATGTGGACAGCGAAAAAATCTATATCAATGGCGAAGCTTTGACGGAATTGTCCGGTACTATAGATGGCAGCGGTCAGGAGCATAACGCGCTGAAGTTATCCTTTAAGCAGCCTTATCGGGATGATCCGTCCAATTACGGTATTTATACTGCTGACGTCAATCTGAATTTGGCAGAACAGTTCATTCAAGGCAAGGTACAAATGCTTTGGGGCGATATTGGCGGCCTTTTGCGAATGGCTCGCATGGATTATGATATTAACGGTCAGATGCAGGGCTTGCTGGACTTTTGTCCCCAAGGCAAGGGTAGCGGTTTAAATATTTCCATTACGGCTGACGACGTAAAAATTCACGATTTAGATTACGCGCACATGGTTGTAAAGGGCAATATCAGAAAGACGCTGCTGACCTTGGAAGACGTCAAGCTCCAGGAGCAGGAAAATGTGACGGATAAAGGTATTATCGCTGTTGGTGGTACCGTGGAGCTGAAAGAGCGTTGGATGAATTTAGAAATGGCTTCTGTGAAAGCTAATCCTGCTATTGTTACTGCGGTGATGAAAGATCCGCCGGAAATTCATGGTGAAATGGATATGTTAGTGCAGCTGGCAGGTAGCTTCGATGATCCTAATGGTACGGGTTCGTTAGAAATTACTAATGGCTCCATAGCCGGTGTAGGTATGGATAAGCTTGTTGCCATGCTATCTTTGAAGGATGACAACATAAAGCTGCATCAGCTGCTGGCGACTAAGGACGCTTATGGCTTTAAGGCTGCCGGTGATATTCCTGTGGATATTTTCCGCGCCAAAGAGAACCGCCGCAATCATCGTTCGCAGATGAATATTATTATGGATTTGAACGAAGCACGTCTGGGTATTCTGCCTGCTATGACTCAATGGGTGGAATGGGGCGTTGGCGACACTCAGGGACAGGTGCGGTTAGCAGGCACGCTTGAGGAACCGTTGCTGTACGGCTCTTTGAAAATTGCTGACGGCGCCGTAAAAATCAAATATCTGGATTCTGTTTTGGAAAACATCAATTTGGATGTAGATTTTCAGGGTAATACGGTGTTGCTGCGCAACTTATCTACAAAAATTGGTAAGGGCAGTATAGCTGCTGACGGCAGCTATGCTTTGCAGACTACGGAAGATGCGGCCTATAAGCTGCACGTTAAAGCAGATAATGCGGAATTAGCGTCGCAGATTTTCAGCGGCAAGATTAACAGCGAGATAGAAATTTTACCGCAAAAATATCGCGACCGCCGCAAGATGCAGGGAAATATCCCGCCGCCGTTAGAATACCGTCCGTTGATTAAGGGCAATTTGCGTTTAGACGACGTGGTTGTTAATATGCCTACCATACCGGAAATGGGTGAAGGCGAAACTAATCTTGGCTTAGACTTACAAGTAGATTTGGGCAAAAAAATACATTTATATAACAGCTATCTCTACGATATTTGGCTTAAAGGCGGCATTAAGGTACAGGGTAGTACGCGTTATCCTGTTATTGATGGTTCAATTAAGGCTGATAAGGGGACGATAACCTATCTGCGTACCGATTTTAAGCTGCGAGATGCAGGACTTGTGTGGGTAGAACCGGGAATATTTTTACCAAATGTAAATTTGGAAAGTACGGCTCGCTTCAGCCGCTACCATATTTTTATGAAAATCAATGGCCCTGTGGAAACCATGGATTTGCAGCTTTCCAGCGACCCGCCCATGGAACGCAATACTATTGTGCGTATGCTTACCTTGCAGCGTGATACTGCCGGCAGCAATGAGGTTACCAGTGAGGATATGAATAATCTTATGACTGTTGGTTTGCAAATGACGGTTTTAGGCGACGTAGAAACCTGGATTAAGCAGACCTTAGGCTTGGACCAGTTCCGTATTTATACGGGTAAGGTGCGTTCGGGCATTGGCTTTGAAAGCGCTAAAGACCGCTCGTTGGATTTGACACCGGATGAACGCAGTCAGTATAATGTGTTGGTAAGTAAGTATTTAAACAATAATTTTATGTTTGGCTATACTACCAGCTTCGACGCACTTGACAGGAGCTTTTTCGGGCAGTACGATATTAGTAGGCACATGAACATTACTTATTCCAGAAGCTATGAAATGAATTCCGATCCTGAAGATTGGTATGGTCTGGAATATAAAATTACTTTCTAAAATTTTGCGGAGGGAGGTGAACACATGCTGCAAAGCTATTTGGAGGAGCTGCGCAAAACGCCGCTGTTAAAGCCGGAGGAGGAATATGCTCTATGGGAGCAGGCTGCTGCCGGGGATATGGCGGCGCATCAGCGCCTAATGACTTCTTATCAGCCTTTAGTTTTTAAAATTGCTTCCGGCTTTAAGCTGCCGGAAGCGGAGACTATGGAGCTTATTCAAGAGGGTATGGTCGGATTGCTGGAGGCTGCCGAAAGCTATGAATATACTCGCAGGGTAGCTTTCAGCTTGTTCGCCTCCTACCGTATTAAGGGTAGTATGGTGGACTATCTGCGGCAAAGCGACCATAAAGGCGTTCTTTATTTAGATAGTGAAGTTAGTAAGGGATTTACTTTGAGTGACGCACTGCCATCCGAGCTGGCTACACCTACGGAATTAACGGAGCAGAAGCTGCTTCAAGAACGGGTGGCGCAGGCTATGGAGCGGCTGCCGCTTAAAGAGCAGCAGGTTTTGCAGGGTATGTATTTAGATGACCGCCCGGCGCAGGCTGTTGCTGATGCTATTGATGTGAGTTTGGGTCACGTCTACCGCCTGCAAAAGCAGGGGGTTCGCCGCATTCGTGGTATGCTGTCCCGCTTTATACATGATTTTAATAAGGATTAGCAGAAAAAATAAATAGAAGAATTTAGTACAGATATAACGTAAAACGGCGTAAATTATAGAAAATCAAATTAAATTTGCGCTAATCGCGATAAATACCCTGTTAAGATTTGTCTGTATTGACGATTTTAATTAGTATAGTTGTAATTATCAACCAAAGGAGGCAGGAGCATGGCGCAGCCAAGTCAGTCTTTGTTTAGGCGTATTCGCTGTATTAAAAGCAGCTTAGATAGTGCAGAACAAAGCTTTTTGGACAATCAGGATATACGCGGCGAACTGGATTTGATGCTGGCGGAAGCAGAGCTTAAAAACCTGCGTAAAAAAAAGGATGTTCCTTGGAATTGGAGCAGGCATTTATTTGCTGTGTGCGCAGCTGTGCTTTTGGTTCTATCAGGCTTTGGCGGCTGGTATTTTGCTAAGGGTCATTATAAGCATAGCCAGACAGCCGCTTCCGGTGCAGCTGTTCCAATGACAGCCATAGAACAAACAAAAAAATTACCAACTCAGCCAGCGGTAAAAGTTGAACCGCAGGTGCAGAGACAAGTTATGCCTGAAACTGCGGCTAATATAAAGCAGGCGCAGGTTACTATATCTAAAGCCGATATGTACAAGCTTGTGCAGTCAGCAAGAGCAGAGCTTAGCAATTCTAAATAAATCGGAGGAGGACTTCATTGATGAAAAGAACCTTATGGCAGCCTTTAACAGTGGGGTTGGCAGCTATGCTGCTGGCTTTGCCTGTATATGCAGAAGAAACGCAGGAGGCAGTTAATACTCCGGCGGTTCAGACAGAATCTGCGCAGAAGCAGGAGGATAGGCTGGCACCGTATATTGGTAAGCCTATTACCAAACAGATTATTGAAGGCAATGTGAATATCAGCGAGGAAGAAATTGCTGCTGCATTGAAAACCAAGCAGGGCATGGAGTTTACTGAAGCCGGTTTAACGGAAGACCTTAGTTCTATTTATGATTTAGGCTGGTTTTATGATCTGCACCCGGAATTTAAATTAGTGCCGGAGGGCGTACAGGTTATTTATCATGTTTTAGAAAATCCTGTTTATAAACAAACCAAGGTAATCGGCAATACGGTTATAGACGCTAAAAAAGTGGATGCCTGCTTTGATTTGGAAAAGGATAAGCTGGCAAATTTAAAACAGATTAATAAATGCGTGCAAAGGTTAGAAGAAGAATATCGTTCCAGCGGTTATATTTTAGCGCGTGTTACTGATGTACACATGGAGCAGGACGGCATCTTGAATGTCAGTGTTAATGAAGGTATTGTTGAAGGCTTTAAGGTGAAGGGCAATAAAAAATGTAAGGATTATGTTGTTATCCGTGAAATGAAGCTCAAGCAGGGAAAACCCTTTAATGCCAAGGATGCCCGCCGCAGTATGCAGAGAGTATATAATCTTGGCTATTTTGAAGATGTTAATGTTAAACTTAATCCCGGTCGTGAGCCTAATTCCGTAGAGGTTGAAATCGACGTTGTGGAAATGAATACAGGTACCTTTGGTATCGGCGCAGGCTACAGCAATGCCGACGGCTTCATCGGTATGGTTTCTATTGGTGATAAAAACTTCCGCGGTACCGGTGATAAAATCAATATTCGTTGGGAATTTGGCGGCGAAGATAACAAGAACTATGATTTCAGCTATACTCGCCCGTGGATTGACAGCAAGGAGACTGCTGCTACCTTAAACTTATATGATATTACTAACGAATATGCCGATTATAATATTGACGGTGACGAGATTGCGCGTTATGACAAAAAGCGCCGCGGTCAAGAGCTGACCTTTAGCCGTAAAACTGATAATGAGTTTATAAGCAACTATATTACCTTAAAAAACCGAGAGGATATTTATAAGGGCGAAGCTGACGGTTACGAGGGTGATTGGGATCAATATTATGAAGATCAGTTTACTCAAAAACGTGATGATAAATATAATTCTAAATATGAATCCTGGATGCCTGCGACCGCTGCGGAACGCCGTAAGGAAAACTTTGGTACTACTCGTTCCATTACGCTCGGACGTGTGTTTGATTCCCGAGATAATATTTACGACCCCCATGAAGGCAAACGTATTGGCTACAGCGTAGAATGGGCCGGCGGTTTGGGCGGCGATTTCGATTTTACAAAGTTTACTGCTGATTGGCGCTATTATTACCGTGCAGGCGGTGAAAATGTTTGGGCGTTAAATTTAGGCTTGGGTTATGCTGACGGCGATATGCCTTTGTCCCAGCGGTTCACCATGGGCGGCAGCGATACTTTGCGCGGCTATGAGGACGACCAGTTCCGCGGCAATAGTATGGTTAAAGCTACTTTGGAATATCGCTTCCCCATTGTTAAGAAGGTTCAGGGCGTTCTCTTTACCGATAACGGCTATGCTTGGGATAAACGTCATGAGGACGAATTTGATATGGGACTTATCAAGAATAGCTATGGTGTGGGCTTGAGAATTAATTCTCCTTTAGGTCCTGTAAAACTAGATTATGGCTATGGTGAGGACGGTGGCAAGTTCCACTTTAGCTTTGGTGGTCAATTCTAAGCTAGGAGCAGATACTGCTATGAAGCCGAATAAAATTATTCTACTTGCTGCAATGACATGCTTGCCATTGCAGCAAGCTTTTTCTGCCCCCATTGAAAAAGTGCAGGTGCAGGTAGTAGATACTAACGGCGGTACAAGCGCTGTGCTTCTGCAAAAAATGAGCGGCAGTATGCAGGTTGTGGCAAATCAACTTTTTATAGATAAGGATGCGGAGCTAATTGCAGCTGCACAGCAGGAATATAAGCGTCTGCTGACGGAGATTGGCGACCGTGTTTTTACCGGCTATGAGTTGGTGGATGTACAGCTTGCTGCCGGTGTGCAGACTAGCATTACCATGTATGCTAAGCCGTGGAGCACAACTATTGTTAAGCCTGTGATTGATTTACAGTTTTCCGGCGTGGAAAAAGAAACTGCTGTTTTGCTTTACCAACAGATACCGACCTTGAAGCAGGAATTGGAGCAGGCTATCAGCGGCGCTTCTGTGGCTGCCGGAGATTGGGCAGGCGGCGTGCTGCGGCGTATGGTGCGTCAACGGGTAGAGCAAAAGCTGCCGGAATTTCGAGCGGCAGTGGATGTGGTACAGGAAAATAACAGCACTGTGGTGCAGATTGTTATTTATCCTGTAGGTCAGTTGGTTACTGATATAAATTACGAACTGCGCAGTGAAGCGATACCCAACATTCTGCTAATGGAGCTTAAATATAAATATGCAGCCGAGTGTGATAAGCTACGCGGCTTGCCTTTAGCATATGTGCGACGTCATCAGCAGGCTTTGGAGCAATGGCTTACGGATAAGCTGCTGGCAGAAAAAGCCATTAAGCAGTTTGCTTTGCAGCCGGTAGTTAAGCTTACGCCGAATACCAATATGGGCGTAGAGATTATGATAAATTCGGATAAGTACAAAATTTGGTTCGAGGGCTATGGAGATATTGGACGTAATGAAAATAATCTGTCTGGCAAGGCGCATATTGGTAAATTTATTTCGCCTAAGGAGGAAATATTTGGCGAGGCTGAAGTTGTTTTAGACCATGTAGATTGGCATTTTGGCACTGGCTATGCCCGTTATTGGGGCAAGAGCGTGTGGAGCTACATGCGGCGCATGCCGATTGGCGATAACGATTATAAGCTGGAATATAATTTAAGTCCCAAATGGCGGCTGCGGGCAGAGCATTTTTCCGGTGATGACCGTAATGAATTTGGCGTGCGTTACCGTATTCACGAATTCCTCAGCGCTGAATATGTTTATGGCGGCGACGAATTTTATTTACGGATTATCGGAAATTTGTAGCAATTCTTGAAAGAATGAGTATATACTGTTATAATAAACTATATATGTGTTTTTAATATTTTTAGTCAAAGAAAGTAGGGATTTTGATTATGATGCAGCAATTGCGTAATCCTAAAAATGTAAAACTTGTTTCTCTGTTTGTGGCAGCTATTTTTGTTTTGGGCTGCTTTGCTTTGTCGCTGACTCAAAGCGGTTTTGGCAAAAGTGCTTCCGCTGCTGCCAGCGAGTCTGCTATCGGTGTAGTTAATTACCAAATGCTGGTAGCGCAATGTCCTGACCTCAAGGATGTTGATGCAGCTATGAAAACAGAAATTGAAAATGCACAGAAGGATTTTAACGAAAAATCCAAGACCATGAATGACGCTGAAAAGAGAAGCTACTACACTCAAACTCAAGAGCGTCTGCAAAATAAGCAAAAAGAGCTTATGGAGCCTGTTCTGAAAAAAATTGAAGCTGCTATTCAAAAGGTTGCCGATAAAAAAGGCTTGTCAGTAGTAGTAGAAAAGAGCACTGTGGTGTTTGGCGGTACGGATATTACTGATGAGGTAGCTAAATCATTGCAGACTAAATAATTTAGGCTGATTTAATTGCGTAACCTCAAAGGAGGGCTTCATGGATAGAAGCAACTGGAGAAAAATTGGCCTAATATTGGCAGCTGCTCTCTTGATTTCTGCCTGTGGCTCAAATCTTAGGGGAACGCAGTCGGATAAAATTGCTGTAGTTAATTGGCATCGGGCAATGGAAAATCATCCCCGGTATCAGAATCTGCAGCAGCAGGAAAAAATTCTTAAAGATTTGCTGGAAAAACGCCAAGGACAAGAAAATTTAGCAAGAGCGCAGATGGGTAGCTTGGAAAAGCTGCGTCAGCTGCGGCAGTTAAGTGAGGACAGCTATTGGCAGGCAGATTTTAATACGCGTATGGTGGAGCAGCGGGAGCGTGAAGCTAAAAAGCTGCAGCTGAAAATAGCAGAAGTGGAGGAGCAGGTAGATAAAGAACTTGTCCCTCGCAAGAAAGCTATTGAAGACCATTATCAGTTGGAAATTTTTAATTTGCGCGCTTTATTAGGCGCTGTTAGACTTAAGATTGATGAGAGGAAAGCGCTGGAAGCCAAGCTTCAGTTGCTTCAGCAAGAACGCGGGCAAAGAGTTATGGAGCTACAGGCAGAAAAGCAAGCCTTAATGGAGGCGCAGCTGGCGTCTTATCGTGAGGCAATGCAGCAGCGTATGGCCGATGCGGCAGCCCGCTATCAAGCAGAAATGCTGGAGCACAGAAAAGATAAGGAGCAACGAGAAAGGGAAATGTTCAGCGCTGCGCCGCAGGCTTTACACAATGCTTTGGCTATTATGGATAGAGAAATCGAAAAGCAGCAGGAAAAAAATGAGCAGCTGCGGCAACAAATCAACGGCGATATCTCTAGTCAGGCTGTTAAACTGGCTCATGAGCATGGTTATACAATAGTATTTAATCAATTTAAGGTTAATGTCAATGCAGATGATATTACCGATAAAGTAGTTGAGAGTTTAAAAAAGCAAATACAAAAATAAAAGTTTAAATGTAAGTGAGGTTTAAAAAATGAAAAAAATAATTGCAGGTTTAATGGTGGTAGCAGCTATGCTGACTTTTGGCTGCAGCGGCCGTAATGCTGCTTTTGGCGTTGTAGATATGCGTAAGGTAGAAACTGAAGCTTCTATTATAAAAACAACTAAAGAAGAAGTTACCGCCAAGATGAAAGAACTTAAAGAGCAAATGGATAAAGATATGGCTGGTAAGCAGGGCGAAGAAGCCAGCAAGATTGCCGAGGATTATTCTGCCAAAGCACAGCTGGTGCAGAGCGAAGCGCAAAATAAATTGAAAGCAAGCTTAGATACCGCGCTCAATCAAGTTGCCAAGGAAAAGAATTTAGGCGCAATTATGATTAAAGAAGCTGTTCCTCAAGGTGGTACTGACGTTACTAAAGAAGTAATCGAAAAAATGAAATAAGCTGTACCCGGAGCGGGCGGTTGCGTCCGTCCGCTTTTCGTGTTTGGTTTTGGACTGGCACGGGATATTGATGGAGGTTTGAAATGGAGAAGAGTGTACAAGAATTAGCTGAGTTTTTACATGGTACTGTGGAGCATGATAATCCGGAGCTGAAGATAACTGGTGTTAACGGTTTGGTAGAGGCAGGCGCGCAGGATATTTCCTTTGCCGTTCCGCCCCATGTGGAGCATTGCCACCTGAGCAAAGCAGGCGTCATGGTATTAAGTCCTGCCGATCCGGAGCTGGACGGGCGTCCCGTTATCCGCGTAGAAAATCCCCGCGCTGCTTTTGCTGCGCTGTTGGAGCTGTTCCGTCCGCAGGAAGAGGTAGAAAGAGTAGTCAGCCCCTATGCTTTTGTGTCTAAAAAAGCTAAAATTGGCAGTAATGTGGCTATTCAGCCCTTTGCCGTAGTAGAGGATGATGCCGAAATAGGCGATGGTACCGTGCTTTATCCTCATACCTATGTAGGCAAGCGTGTAAAAATCGGTCAAAACTGCACTCTTTATCCTAACACTACTGTGCGCGAGGACTGCGTGCTGGGCGACAGAGTTATTTTGCAGTCCGGCGCTGTTATCGGCGGCGATGGCTTTGGTTATATTACCCAAAACGGCAAACACAGCAAGGTGCTGCAAACCGGCAATGTAGTTTTGCAGGACGACGTAGAGATTGGCAACAATACCTGTATTGACAGAGCTACCGTGGACAGCACCATTGTGGGCAAGGGAACAAAAATCGACAATTTAGTTCACTTGGGACATAACGATATTTTAGGTGAGAACTGCCTGGTAGTTGCTCATGTAGGTATTTCCGGCAGCGTAACCGTAGGTAATAATGTTACCTTTGCCGGTCAGGTAGGTACTGTTGGTCATATTACTATCGGTAATAATTGCCTGTTTGGCGGCAAAGCCGGTATTACCAATAATGTTCCGGATAATTCTGTCATGGGCGGCTATCCCGCAAGACCCATGAAGGAATGGATGCGTCAAGAGGCATATATGCACAAGCTGGGCGATATGTTTAAGCGCGTAAAGGCTTTGGAAAAAGAAGTGTCCCAATTAAAAAAGTAAAAGACAGGATTTTGTTGTGGTAGGTTATTACTTAGTAAAATTATTCAGTAAAATAATGTGTATTTTACCTCTGTGCCTGCGCAAGCTGTTTGCCAAATTTGTAGGCAGCGTGGCCGTAATGGTGGTGCCGGAGTGGCGTATGCAGATGGCGCAGACCAATATAGAGGAATGCCTCGGCGTTGTGCCTGCCAGAGCGCGGCAGATTGCTGATGATAGTCTGCACCGTTTTGGGCGTATGGTAGTAGAGGTTTTACGCTTTCCTTTGTTGAACAAGGATAATATCAGCCAAAATGTTACTGTTGAGGGACTGGAATATCTGGAAGCAGCCTATGCTCAAGGAAAGGGCGTTATTATGGCCACCGGTCATTATGGCAACTGGGAGCTTTTAGGCGCTACGGTGGCGCTGCATGGTTATCCTATGCTTTCCATAACCCGCAAGCAGAATAATAGCTATATGGATAAGGCCATAAATGAATTTCGTCAGATGGTAGGTCAGCAGGTAACCTATAATCGCGGCGGGCATGGCCTTTTGGCTATCAGCAGAATGCTTAAAGAGAAAAAACTCTTGGGCGTGCTTTATGACCAGGATACTAATGATGATGGGGTAGAAATAGATTTGTTTGGCAAGCGGTCTATTATTCCCTTGGGACCGGCGGCGTTGTCGCGTATTTACGGTTCGCCTATATTACCGATTTTTCTACATAATAATGACGATTGGACGTGTACAGCTAAAATCTATCCGCCGCTGTATACGCCGAAAACTAAAAATAAACAAGAAGATTTTTATCAGGTGACGCGTCAGCTGGTAACGATTTTAGAACAGGAAATTATTGCCCATCCGGAAATGTGGTTTTGGGTGCATGATCGTTGGAAGGATGGTCGCCAACGTTTTGGCAAGAAAAAATAAATTAGCGAAGGAGGATGAAGATGTCCGCAAAAATTAAAGAATATCAGCATACTATCGCTCAAGAGGTTGCTTATTCCGGTATCGGACTGCATTCCGGCAAGGATGTATTAATGACCTTGAAACCGGCTGATGTCAATACGGGCATTACCTTTGTGCGTACTGATTTGCCGGGCAATCCCAAGATACGTGCTTTGGCAGAAAACGTAAGCTCTACCGTAAAAGCTACTACTTTAAGTGAAAATGGCGCGGAGGTATTTACGGTTGAGCATTTAATGGGCGCTTTGTCCATGATGGGTGTAGATAATATCTGCATTGAAATGTCTTCTCCCGAGCCGCCGGTGACTGACGGCAGCGCAAAGGTTTTCTGCGAGCTGATTGAAAAAGCCGGTTTAGCAGAGCAAGCTGCTGAACGCAGGGTATATGTTGTAGATAAAGCCTTTGCAGTTTATGACGGCGATCGTTATATTACGGTATTGCCCTATGACGGCTACCGCATTTCTTTTACCTCTATCAATAAGCACCCCATGCTGGGCACTCAGTATTTTGATGTGTTGTTGGATAAGGAAAGCTTTAAAAAAGAAATTATGGCTGCCAGAACCGTTGCTTTTACCTACGAGTTGGAAATGCTGCGTAAACTTGGCCTTGGTTTGGGCGGTTCCCTAGAAAACGTAGTGGTTTTTGACGAGGAAAAAATTTTGTCTGTACCGCGTTATGATGATGAGTTAATCCGTCATAAAATTCTTGATGTTATTGGCGACCTGTATTTGCTGGGACCTATCAAGGCGCACGTTATTGCTGTAAAAACAGGGCACGCTTTTAATTCGCAAATTGCCAAACAGATTCAGGCATATAGAACAAAGGAGGACTAAATCATGACTGTATTAGATATTAATGAAATCAAAAAGATTCTTCCCCATCGTTACCCCATGCTGTTGGTAGACAGGATTTTGGAAATTGAGCCTATGAAACGTGCTGTTGGCATTAAAAATATTACTGCTAACGAAATGCAGTTTTTAGGTCATTTTCCTAATGAGCCGATTATGCCCGGCGTACTTTTGATAGAAGCCATGGCGCAGGTTGGCGGCGTAGCTATGCTGTATCCGGAAGAGAACCGCGGTAAAATTGCTGTTTTCGCTAAAATTGATAATGTACGTTTCCGTAAACAGGTCGTGCCCGGAGATCAAGTGGTAACTACTGCTGAAGTAACTAAAATTATGCGCGGCAATATGGGGATTATCCATTGTGAAGGCAAGGTTGACGGCAAGGTAGCCTGCGAATGTGACTGCACCTTTGCTATCATGGATCCTAAGGAAGCTTAATATTTTTGTAAAATAAGCTGAAAGCATTAGTAAACGCAAGCAAAAAGGGCTTATTAAGATATAATTAAGAAAAATCGCTTATTTTGCCTTGCGAAAAAAGTCTTGTGGGGATGATTATAATAGTATATCTAAATTTAATTGTTTGATTAAATTTTATGGGGAGTGAAAGTAATGAGTTCTGTGATAATGCCGGAAAGTGGTATTCATGAAACCGCCATTATTCATCCGTCTGCGATTATCGGTAAGGACGTATCTGTAGGACCTTATGCTGTAATTGATGAAGATACAATGATTGGTGACGGTTGTATTATTGGTGCTCATGTTACCATTCATAAATATACGACTATTGGTAAAAATAACCGCTTTTTTCCTGGCTGTTCCATTGGCGGTGTGCCACAGGATTTAAAGTTTGTGGGGGAAAAGACTCGTACTATAATTGGTGACGGCGGTACATTTCGTGAATGCTGTACTGTTAATCGTGCTTGCGGCGAAGGTAATGAAACACGTATCGGCAATAATATTTTGATGATGGCGTATACTCATGTTGCTCATAATTGTATTGTGGGCAATAATGTTATCATGTCTAATGTAGCTACTTTAGCTGGTCATGTAATTGTGGAGGATCGTGCAGTTATCGGCGGTTTGTCTGCTGTGCATCAATTCTGCAAAATTGGCCGCAATGTTATGGTAGGCGGTATGGCGCGTGTATCTCAGGATATTCCGCCCTTTATGATTGTTGCCGGCGATCCGGCATTTGTTTCCGGCTTAAACAGTGTTGGCTTGTCTAGGGCAGGTATGCCTGCTGAAGAACGTAGTGAGCTGAAAAAGGCTTTCCGCATTCTTTATCGCAGCGGTTTGCCTTTGCAGGAGGCTATTGCCGTTATGGAAGCAGATTTAAAGAGCTGTGAGCCCGTAGAGCATTTATTGCGTTTCCTGCGTAATGTAGAGCGCGGTATTATCCGCACTCGTAAAAGCTAGGAATAGTAAGAAATTATGGAAGTTTTAGGTGTATTGTCGGGCATTGGTCATTTGCCTGTGGAGGTAGCTCGTTCTGCTAAGGAGCAGGGCTACGAGGTGGTGGCAGTAGGTGTAGTTCCCGGAATTGACGAGGAATTGGAGCCGAGCGTCGACTATTATTACGAAATCAATATTGGCAAAATAGGCAAGATAATTTCTGTTTTGAAAAAGCATAAGATAACTAAGGTCACAATGATTGGTAAAGTGACTAAGGAAGTGCTTTACAAAGCAGGAGCAATCGTGCCTGATTTGCGTGCCATAAAAATTCTTGCCAGCGTTCCGGATCGCAAGGACGATACCATTATGAACGCCATTGTTAAGGAACTGGAGAGCGAGGGTATTGAGGTTATGGATCAAACCATTCTTATAAAACCCTTGCTGCCGCAGCCCGGGATTCTTACTAAACGTAGGCCCACAGAGGCAGAGCTGGCGGATATGGAATTTGGCTTTGAAATGGCTAAAGCAATCGGTGGACTGGATATTGGTCAAACGGTAGTTGTTAAAAACCGTGCCGTAATGGCGGTGGAGGCTATTGAAGGAACAGATGCCTGCATTTTGCGCGGCGGTTATTTGGGCAAGGGCGGCGTGATTGTTGCTAAGGCGGCCAAACCGTCCCAGGATCAGCGCTTTGATATTCCCGGCTTTGGCACTAAGACTTTAGAGTCTATGATTTATGCCGGAGCAACAGGAATTATTATCGAAGCAGGCAATACTTTGATTGCTGAAAGGGAAAAAGTCATCAAATTAGCAGATGAACATGATATAACTATCTTGGTAAAATAAAATATTGTAAAAAATTTCGCAATTCTTAGCGGCTGACAGCTTATGTCAGCCGCTTTTTGTGTTATAATATATAATGAAATCGTATAAGCTTTGATAAGGAGTAATTATGTCAAAGATTCTCATTTCTGCCGGAGAAGCTTCCGGCGATATTCACGCAGCGGCTGTAACTGCCGCCATTAAAAAAATAGATAGCTCGGCGCAGGTTTTTGGTATGGGCGGTGAAGCTCTGCGTGCTGCCGGCGGTGAAGTGCTTTTTGATATTAAAGATCATGGTGTAATGGGTTTTGTTGAGGTTATCAAAAAACTGCCGGATTTGTTCAAGCTGCGCAGTGATTTTGCGAAGGTTATGGATGAACGTAAGCCCGACTGCATGGTAGTGGTTGATTATCCTGGCTTTAATATGAAATTAGCTAAGCTGGCTCACGATAAAGGGATTCCGGTAGTTTCTTATATTGCTCCTTCGGCTTGGGCTTGGAATAAGGGTCGCGCTAAAAATGTGGCTAAAATTGTTGATAAGGTGGCCTGCATTTTTCCTTTTGAATATGATGTATATAAGGAAGCAGGCGCGCCCGTAGAATTTGTCGGGCATCCGCTGCTGGATATTGTGCATCCTTCTATGGAAAAAGCAGAAGCTACAGCCTGGGCCGGAAAAGAATCCGGCAGACCACTGGTACTGATTATGCCGGGAAGCAGGTTAATGGAAATTGAGAAAATGCTGCCTAATCTGCTGGCAGGCGCTAAGCTTTTACAAGAACAAATGCCGCAGGTGCAGTTTGCTATGCCTCGAGCAGGTACTATTCCTGTGGAGATGCTGCAAGATAAAATTAAAGCTTCCGGTTTAACTGTAAAAATAACCGAAGGTCATAATTACGATTTATTTAGTGTGGCAGATTTAGCCTTGGCAACCAGCGGTACGGTGACCTTGGAGGCAGCGTTATGCGGACTGCCAAGCATTATAGTTTACCGTACTTCTGCTTTAAATGCGTTTATTGCCCGCAGAGTAATAAATATTCCTAATATTGGCTTACCTAACATTGTTGCCGGTAGGCAAATTTTGCCGGAGCTTTTGCAGGAGGATTTCACTCCCGAAAAGCTGGCAGCTACGGCAGCAGAGCTTTTGCGGCCGGAAAGCAGGTTACGCCTGAATGAAGATTTGGCCTATATGAAGCAGAGATTAGGTGAACCCGGAGCAGTGGGCAGAGTGGCTCAACTAATTCTAAAAATAGCTGAGGAGAAAAGATGAATTTATATTTTCGTGCATTAAAATATGTTAAACCTTATATTTTTCGTGGGCTTTGTGCGGCTGTATGTACGGCGATTGCTGCCGGCGGCACTGCCTACCTGCCTTGGATAATCAAGGATATGGTGGATCAGGTACTCAAGGAAAAAAATACCGAGATGCTCAACTATATTGTTTTGAGTATTATCGTCGTATTTATTATTCGCGGCATTGCTTTTTATGGACAAAGCTATTTGATGAATTATGTTGGTCAAAGAGTTATTATAGATATCCGCAAGGCTGTGTTTGAAAAATTACAGCGCTTAGGCTTAGATTTTTATGATAAAAATAAAACCGGTACCATTATGAGCTATGTTACTAATGATGTAGGCGCATTGCAGACGGCTATGGTAGAAAATGTGGTAGAAATGGTAACGGAAAGCGTTATTTTAATCGCCTCCATCGTGATGATGATTTATTTGGATTGGCGCTTATTTTTGGTAACCTTTAGTACCTTTCCTATAGTTTTGCTGTTTATCGATCAGTTTGGCAAACGGATTCGTAAATCAGGCAGCCGCATTCAGGAGGCTACTGCTGATATTACTTCTGTTTTGCAGGAAACAGTTTCTTCTGCCCGCGTTATTAAATCCTTTGTGCGGGAGGAATATGAAATTGAGCGTTTTGAACGTGAAAACGTTAAAAACTTTCGTGCTAACATGAAATATGCGCAGCTTTCTGCTACGCTGACACCGACTATTGAGTTTGTGGCTGCCGTAGGTGTAACCATTATTTTGTGGTATGGCGGCAATAGTGTAATTGACGGCAAAATCAGTGCAGGCAGCTTGGTAGCTTTTTTGACCTATGCCGTTAATATATCTAATCCTATTAAGCGTTTAAGCCGTGTTATCGGCAACATTCAAAAAGCTTTGGCTGCCGCTCAGCGTGTTTTTGGTGTCCTTGATCTGCCGGAGACAATTCAGAATGCACCTAGTGCCAAGCAGCTGCCTATGGTAAAGGGTAATGTGCGCTTTAATAATGTTTCCTTTGAATATAATCCGGGAGAACAAGTGCTCAATAACATGAGCTTTGAAGTAAAGCCTGGAGAGATGATTGCTTTTGTAGGTCCTTCCGGCGCCGGTAAATCTACTGTGGCTAGTCTGCTGCCACGTTTTTATGACGTAACTGACGGCAGCATAACTATTGACGGAGAAGATATTCGTAGAGTTACTCTTGATTCTCTGCGTGAGCAGGTTGGCATTGTGCCGCAGGAAACAGTGCTGTTTAACGGCAGTGTTTATGATAATATTCTTTATGGCCGGCTTGATGCAACTAAGGCAGAAGTTGAAGCTGCTGCCAAAGCCGCTAATGCTCATAATTTTATTATGGAGCTGCCTCAAGGCTATAGCACAATGCTGGGCGACCGCGGCGTAAATATTTCCGGCGGTCAGCGTCAGCGTATTTCCATTGCCAGGGCAATCCTTAAAAATCCGCAGATACTTATTTTAGACGAGGCTACCTCCGCTTTGGATACTGAAAGCGAGCGCGTAGTGCAGGAAGCGCTGGACCGTCTGATGGTTGGCAGAACCTCTTTTGTTATTGCGCACCGTCTTTCTACGATAAAAAATGCCGATAAGATTATGGTTTTGGAAAAAGGAACTCTAGTAGAGCAGGGAACTCACGATGAGTTAATGGCTAAAAATGGCTTGTATGCTCATTTATACCAAATTCAGTATAGCAGCAAACAATCTCATTGAAGCGAAAAGAGGTCAGTAGATGTATATTCTGTATAATATTCTCATTTTAATAGTGTTGGTGGTTTTTGTTCTGCCATATTATACTTATCGTTTGTTTACAGAAAAGGGCTTTGGCTTAAGGTTTAAACAACAGGTTTTTGGACGCATTGATGAACAGGAAATCGCTAAAGTTATGCGTAAGGATTGCATTTGGATTCATGGCGCTTCTGTGGGCGAAATTGTCGCTACTAGTCCTTTAGTTAAGCAAATCCGCAAAGCTATGCCTGATAGACCGGTGCTGGTAAGCGCTTTCACCGTAGGCGGTTATAATATGGCCAAGCAGATTATTCCCGAGGCAGATGCGATTATCTATTTTCCTTTGGATTTGCCTTTTGTAGCGGAATCCTTGGTTAAACGTATTCATCCCGGAGTATTTATGCCGGTAGAAACAGAGCTGTGGCCTAATTTCCTGCGGGCTATTCGTGAACGTCACATTCCTGTGATGATGGTTAACGGACGTATTTCGGAAAAATCCGTCAAAAACTACCGTTATCTTTATGGAATTTGGGACGATATGCTGAATACCGTTACCCGCTTTTGTATGCAGTCCAGTATTGATGCCGATTATATCGCGCATTTGGGTGCAGACAGACATAAAATTTTCGTTACCGGTAATACTAAGTTTGACCAGACCTATGCCGAGGTTACGGCAGAGGATTTGGCGAAATACCGTTATGAATTGGGATTAAAAAATGATTATCCCATTATTGTTGCCGGTTCTACCCACCCCGGTGAGGAAAAGGTCCTGTTGGCAGCCTTTAAAGCGGTTCGCGCTAAATTTGCTCATGCCAGATTAGTAATTGCTCCGCGTAAAACTGGACGTGCCGAGGAAATTGCCAAGCTGGCCAGTCATTATGGTTATGAAACCGGGTTCCGCTCTGAAATGCAGGAAGTTGAAGGCGAACGCAAGGAATATCCGTTGCTGATTATTGATACTATCGGCGAGTTGGGACGTATTTACGCTGTCGGCGACGTAGTTTATGTGGGCGGCTCCTTTAGCAACACGGGCGGTCACAATGTTTTGGAGCCTGCGGCTCATGCTAAGCCGATTCTTGTTGGGCCCAGTATGCAGAATTTTAAGGATTCTTATGCTTTGCTCAGCAAGGTTAAGGCCTGCAAAATGGTCAACAGTACTTCTGAATTAACCAGTGAAATGCTGGATATTCTGCAAAACGACGAACGCCGTGCTCAAATGGGCGCTGCGTCTCTGCAGGTTATTAAAGAAAACCGCGGCGCGGACATCCGCAGTATTAGGTATCTAAAAGAGCTTTTGGATTTGACTGCCGTTCCGGCTCGCGAATATGCTGTTTATCCTGTCAATACTCGTAATCTTAATGATGAGGGCGGCGGTCGCCTGCGTCATGGAGATGCGATTATCCAATATATTTACCGTATTGCTTACGGTCCGGATACGCCGTTTATGGGCTGGCTCTTGCTGGCAGCCTTGCGCGGCATGTCCTATCTTTATAAATTCGGCGTTTGCTGCAAGCTGAATATGTATGATTTAGGCTTGCTGAAAAAGGAAAAGCTTGACTGCTGCGTAATTTCCATAGGTAATATTACTGTCGGCGGTACCGGTAAAACTCCTACGGCACAGAAAATGGCCGGCATTATCAAAGCAATGGGCTATCGCGTGGTTATCTTGAATCGAGGATATCGTTCTCATTGGGGTAAGGAAATAGGCGTTGTTTCGGACGGCAACAAAATTTTTATGACTGCTTATGAAGCAGGTGATGAAGCGTATTTGATGGCTAAGACACTGCCGGGAATACCGGTTGTTATCGGTAAAAATCGTGCCGTTACCGGCCGCTATGCTGTAGAAAAGCTCAATGCAGAAGTAATCATCATGGACGACGGTTATCAGCATTGGCAGCTGGAGCGCGATTTGGATGTTGTTTTGGTCGATACTTTAAATATGTTCGGCAATGGCTGCGTCTTACCTCGCGGCACTCTGCGCGAGCCCTTACAGAATTTAGCCCGCGGCGATTTATTCCTGTTGACTAAGACTGACCAAAGCAGTAAATTGAGCAGAATGCAGCTGCGCAATATTATTGCTAAATATAACGCTCAGGCTCCCGTTATTGAAAGTATCCATCATCCGAAAAATTTTGTAGAAATTGCTGACTGGTATAAGGGTATCTCCGAGAATTTTAAGGATTTAGAAGATTTAAAGGGAAAAGACGTTATGGTCTTTTCTGCAATCGGTAATCCGTCATCTTTTGAGCAGACCTTATCCAGCATTGGTTTAAATATTTTAGAATCAGTACGTTATCCGGACCATCACGATTATGGTATGCTGGAAATGCAGTATATTAACGAACGTGCCAGCAGTTTGAAGGCTGTAGCCATGGTAGCTACCGCTAAGGACGCAGTAAAAATTCCTACAGAGTTTATTTATTCTGCCCGTGAAATTCCGCTGTATATTCTCAATATGGATATACGCATTACTGAAGGTATGGATAAATTCACGGAATATATTGAAGATGCCATTAAAAAGGAGTTTGATAAAAAATGAAGGTACTTTGTGTAATTCCTGCTCGCTATGCGTCTACCCGCCTGCCTGGCAAGCCTTTGTCCATGATTTGCGGTAAGCCCATGATTCAGCGTGTGTATGAACGCGCCTGTATGGCAAAGCTGCCTGACGAGGTAGTGGTAGCAACAGATAATGAGCAGGTAAAAAAAGCAGTTGAAGCCTGCGGCGGTAAGGCTATAATGACTTCTCCCGAACATCCCAGCGGCACTGACCGTTTAGCAGAGGTAGCGTTGAACTATCCTGATGTTGACGTTATTGTCAATGTGCAGGGTGATGAGCCCATGATTCCGCCGGAAGTAATTGACCGTTTGGCAGCTGTTTTTAATGATGATGAAAATTTGCAGATGGCTACTTTAAAGGTTGCTATGCAGGAAGAAGACTACAACAATCCTGCTGCCGTCAAGGTTGTTACAGATTTAAACGGCTATGCGCTGTATTTTTCTCGCAGCTTAATGCCTTATCCGCGTAATAAGCCGGAAGGCTACACTGTTTATAAGCATGTAGGTATTTATGCTTACCGCCGCAGCTTTTTGCTGAAATATGCCGCTTTGGCTACTACTCCCTTAGAAAGAGCAGAAAGCTTGGAGCAGCTGCGCGCGTTGGAAAATGGTTATAAGATTAAAGTTTTGGAAAGTGATTTTCAGGGTATCGGAGTAGATACTCCCGAAGATTTGGCAGCTGTAAACGAATTGTTTGCTAAGATGAATAAATAGGAGGTTAGCTATGCATATTGTTAAAGTTGGCGATTACCAAGTAGGTCAAGGACATCCTTTGCTGCTCATGGCAGGACCATGCGTGCTTGAAGGCTACGAACGCAGTCTGATGATTGGCAGGCGTACTAAGGCTATTTGTGCAGAACTGGGTATTCCTTATGTTTTTAAGGCTTCCTTTGATAAAGCCAATCGTTCCTCCTATGCGTCTTTCCGTGGACCCGGTATTGAGGAAGGCTTGCAAGTTTTAGCACAAATTAAAAAGGATTTAGGTGTGCCCGTAGTTACGGATATTCACGAACCCTGGCAGGCAGAAAAAGCTGCGGAAGTAGCAGACATTTTGCAAATACCTGCTTTTTTGTGCCGTCAGACAGATTTAGTGTGGGCGGCAGCTAAAACAGGCAGAACTATCAATGTAAAAAAAGGACAGTTTTTAGCGCCTTGGGATATGAAGAATGTTATAAAAAAAGTAGAAGAAGCAGGCAACAATAATTTGCTGCTTACAGAGCGCGGCGCTAGTTTTGGTTATAATACTTTAGTTACCGATATGCGCGGTCTTGCCGTAATGCGTGAATTAGGTTATCCTGTAGTAATGGACGCTACTCACAGCGTGCAGATTCCCGGCGGGCAGGGAACCTCAAGCGGCGGTCAAAGTCAATATGTGCCGCACATGGCTAGAGCTGCAGCGGCAGTAGGTATTGACGCTTTGTTCTTAGAGGTGCACGATAATCCGGCGGAAGCCTTGAGCGATGGTCCTAATATGGTGCGCTTGGATGATTTGCATAAGCTGCTCAGCGACGTGCTGGCTATTGATAAAATAGTACGCGGTTGAGTATTAGAGATAGATTAGTTGTTGATTAAAAGAAAGGTGGCAGCAGATATGGAAGCAATGCTGGAGCATGCGCGCGACGTTTTGCGCATGGAAGCAGAAGCCGTTTTAGAGCTTGTGCCTCGAATAGATAAAAATTTTGCAGCAGCCGTAAATCTGATTTTAGAATGTCAGGGACGCACTGTTATCACAGGTATGGGTAAGAGCGGTTTAATTGGCCGTAAAATGGCAGCAACGCTGGCCAGCACCGGAACACCGTCCTTTTATCTGCATCCGGCAGAGGGAATTCACGGTGATTTAGGTATGGTAACCTCCGGCGATGTAGTAATTGCTTTATCCAACAGTGGGGAGACGGGAGAGGTGCTGAATATTCTTCCTTCCTTGCGCCGTATTGGAGCAAAAATTATTGCTATGGTCGGCAACGCTAATTCTACCTTAGGTAAAAATGCTGATGTTGTTTTAGATGTAGGCGTCAGCAAGGAGGCTTGTCCTTTAGGCCTTGCACCTACCAGCAGCACTACCGCTGCTTTGGCTTACGGTGATGCTTTGGCATTGGCTTTGCTGAAAAAGCATAATTTTACAGCCAGCCAGTTTGCTGTTTTCCATCCGGGCGGCAGCTTAGGACGCAAATTGTTATTGACTGTAGGCAGCATTATGCATAAGGGTGACGAAAATCCTACTGTTTTGGCAGATACTACGGTGCAGGAGGCTTTGTTTGTCATTACAGATAAAGGCTTAGGTGCAGTTTCTGTAGTAGATGCTGACGGTATTATGCAGGGGGTACTGACGGACGGAGATATTCGCCGCGGACTGAGCAAGGGCGTAGATTTTTTGCAGCGTCCTGTGCGTGAACTAATGACTGCTGCACCGAAAACCATTACTGAGGATAAATTGGCTGCACAGGCTTTGCATTTAATGGAAAGCAACAAGCCGAAACCTATTACCGTATTGCCGGTTATTGATGAGAAGAAGAAGGTTATCGGTCTTCTGCACATGACTGACTTAGTGCGTCAGGGAGTGGTATAATGTTTGATTTGGCGGCTATCAATGATTTTAGTGCTCCAAAATTACAAAGAGAAATTACCAATGCAGCTGCACAGGGAAAGAAAAACTATGAGGAACTGCGTGAGGCTTTAGCACAAATCCGTTTATTGGCTTTAGATGTAGATGGTGTGCTGACCGACGGTGCTATTAACATTGGTGCTGAAGGCGAAATTTTTAAAGGCTTTAACGCTAAGGACGGATTAGGCATAAGCGCAGCTCTGCGCAATGAGTTGCAGGTAGCGATTATTACCGGACGTAAAAGTGAAATAATCCATAATCGCTGCCGTGAGCTGGGCATTACGCTTTTAGGCGAAGGTATCAAGGATAAACGTGCTGCTCTAGTGGAGCTAAGCGCGTCTTTAGGCTTCACCAAAGTGCAGACTGCCTATATGGGTGATGATTTAAACGATTTGCCAGCGTTTGCTGCTGCTGGTTTAGCCTTCGCTCCCAGCGATGCCAGTATGGAGGTTTTAGCTTTGGCTGATATTGTAACTAAGGCTCAAGGTGGACGCGGCGCTGTGCGCGAAGCTATTACGATGATTCTTGCAGCACAGGGAAAATGGAACAGTATTATCAAGTCGTATATCCAAGCTGGTCAAGGAGATAAGCAATAATGTGGTTATATTATTTACTGAAAACATTAAGTACGGTTATATCTTGGCTGCCATATAAACTGGTGGTTAATATTGGCCGCGGCATTGGCCATCTTTATCATAAAATTGCCAAGAAGCAGCGTATTCGCGCAGAAGAGACAATACGCGAGCGTTTAGGATATAGTGAAGAACAAGCGCAAAAGACGATTAAGTCTTTGTTTATCAATTTAGGCATGACCTTTATGGAAATTATGTATATGCCTGCTTTGAATAAGGATAATATTCGCGGCTTAGTGACTTTTGACAGGCCGGATATTTTGTGGGAGGCTGTGCATGAAAATAAAGGCGTAGTCATGCTTGCCTGCCACATGGATAACTGGGAATGGCTGGGGGCAGGCTTAGCGCTGAACGGTTTTCCTTTAAGTGCCGTGGAAAAGCCGCAGCCTAATAGAGTTTACAGTGACTTTATGAATGAGCTGCGCCGCGGCGTGGGGCAGGAGATTTTTGCCCGCGGTACAAGTGAAATTTTAGGCTGTGCCCGCGCTATGAAAAAAGGCCGTATGCTGGGACTTATCGCCGACCAAGATGGCGGCTACGACGGCATTTTCGTACCTTTTTTAGGGAAAATGGCTTCTACGCCTACGGGCCCTGCGTATTTTGCCCGTAAATTTAAAGCGCCGATAATTCCGATTTTTATTGTGCGTAAGCCGGACGGCTATGGTCACCAGGCGATTGTGCGCGATCCTATTCGTTACGAATTTACCGGCGATACTAAAGCCGACGATTACAATGTAACCTTGAAAATGACCCAAGAGGTCGAAAAAATAATTAAAGAATATCCCGATAACTGGATTTGGTTCCAGCATCGTTGGAATACACCCTATACACCACCTGAGGAGGCAGAACAGGCAGATGAAAAATAATAAAGCAATTATATATATTGCTGCGGGGCTTGTGATTGCCGGAGCAGTTATTGCCTGGTTGATGCTGGGCGGGGATAAACCTGTTAACGTGGATTTAGGTAAGGGAGTTAAAGCGCAAGTTAGCACTTCTTTGAAAAATAGCGTTATCAATCGTGAAAAGGATGGCAAAAAGCTGTGGGAATTTACCGTTGCTGAAATGGAAAACGACCATAAAAACAACATTGCGCATCTCAAAGGCATTAAGGGCAAGGTTTACCGCAACGACGGTAGTTATATTGATATAGCCGCTGACAACGGTTTTGCAGCTATCAATAAAAACGATTTTTCCTTAGAGGGAAAGGTTAAGGCTGTTTTGAACACCGGCGGCGAGCTTTATGCCGATAAAATCACCTGGAATCAAAATAAGGAAATTATTACGGCTACCGGTCACGTAAAAATGGTAAAGGATGAATGGACTGCTACCGCCGATAGTGCGGTGACAACCAGCGCTTTTGCCAGTTTAAAATTAAAGGGTAATGCCAAGGTTGAGAAAGGCGGAAAATAAAATGAAGAAGACAAACAAACTGATATTAGCAGCAGTGACTGCTTTGCTGAGCTTAGGCTTAACCACCGGCGTCTTGGCTGCACCGGAAAATTTTAGTGTGGAGGCTGATGAGCTGGAGTATAATCTGAAAACAGGCGAGGGTGAGGCTAAAGGTCATGTTGTGTTGAAGCAAGATGGCGGCGTGGCTACAGCTAATTATGCAAAATTCAACAGCAAGGTTAAAAGCGGTACCTTAATCGGTAACGTTGTAGCTGACAGGGAAGATGCACATATTGTCTGCAACGAATTTATTGCGCATAATGAAAACGATTTGTCAGCTGTTGGCGGCGCAGTAATTACTAAAGAAGGCAAAAGTTTAAGCGCTGATAGGATTGACTATTATAAAGAGCGTCAATTTGCCGAAACTGTCGGCAGTTGGGCGCGTTTGACTGATACCGACGGCAGTGTTTTGAATGCAGCTAAAATTGATTATAACATGGCTCAAGGTATTGCTAACGCTTATGGCGGTGTTGATATTAAAAGTGATGCCCGTAATTTAACTGCTTCTGCGGACAGCGCAGTTTATAAAACTGACAACAGCGGTTATGTGGAACTGATTGGCAACGCTACGGCTACGCAAAACGGCAATAAGGTTTCCGGGGATAAGCTGCGTTTGACTAATAGTAATGTGGCTGTGGCTGACGGTAACGTAAAGATACACTATATTCCTGAAAAGCAGTCTGCAGTCGTGAATAAAGAGCAGGAAGCAGAAAATCAGGATATAGCTTGATAAACGGAGGATAAAAACTTGATTATTAAAACAGATAATCTAGTCAAAATCTATAATGGGCGTCATGTTGTGGATGGTGTCAGCATCAGTGTGGAGCAGGGCAGCGTTGTCGGCCTTTTGGGACCTAACGGCGCAGGTAAAACCACTACCTTCTACATGATTGTCGGCATTGAAACTCCCAACAGCGGCGTTGTGACTTTAGACGGCAAGGATATTTCCGGAATGCCCATGTATGAACGCGCGCGCGCCGGTATTGGTTATCTGCCGCAGGAGGCTTCTATTTTTAGTAAAATGACAGTAGAAGAAAATATTATGGCCATTTTGGAGACTACGGGGCTTTCTGCTGCTGAACGGGAAAGAAAAATGAACGCTTTGATAGAAGAATTTCGTTTAGGGCATGTGCGCAAAAGCGAAGGCAAGGCTTTATCAGGCGGTGAACGCCGCCGCGTGGAGATTGCGCGTGCGCTGGCTACCGACCCTGCCTTTATTTTACTGGATGAACCCTTTGCTGGTATTGACCCAATTGCCGTAGCCGATATTCAAGGTATGATTGCGCATTTGGCTAAGCGTGGTATTGGTATTTTGATTACTGACCACAATGTGCGTGAAACCCTGAGTATTGTAGATAAGGCATATATTTTAGCGGATGGTAAGATTTTGCTGCATGGTGACAGCCAAACTATTGCCAACGATCCTGTCGCTCGTAAATATTATTTGGGCGACCATTTTAGCATGTAGGAGGAAGTAAAGTGCGATTACGTTTATTAGACCGTTATGTTCTGAAGGAACTGCTGTACCCCTTCGTTTTCGGTATTGCCGCTTTCTCCAGTATTTTTATTGCCAGCACTATGCTTTACAGAATCACGCAGTATATTACCAAATACGGTGCTTCTTTAGAGACTATTGCGCGCTTGTTTATGTATAATCTGCCGGAAATTATCAACTACACCTTTCCTATGTCCATGCTGTTGGCAGCGTTGATGGCGTTTGGCAAACTGTCAGGCAGTAGCGAAATTACAGCTATGAAAGCCGGCGGCGTCAGCTATTACCGTATTGTAGCGCCGGTTTTAGTAGTGGGCTTTATTGTAAGTATGTTTTCCCTGGTGTGGGCAGAAAAAATGGTGCCCTTTTCCAAAGCGGAATCAAGTCGTATTCTTAATGAGGAAATAAAACATAATTCGCGGCCCAGCACTCAGGACCATATTGTTATTAAAACTATCAACGGTACGACGCAGCGAGTTACTTATGCCAATAAATTTGACGAAAAGCAAGGCAAGATGACTGATATTACTATTGAAGAATTTAATAAGGGCAAAATTGCCCGTATCCAAACGGCTAAAGAAGGCTATTGGGAAAACGGTACTTGGCGTATTGTTGACGGCAATGTTTTTGCTTTGGATGACCAAGAGGGCGTGCAGAGTACGGCTAAATTTAAGGAACAAATTATTCCGTTGAACTTCTCTCCCAAGCAGATTTCTTGGGAGCAAAAGGAACCGGAGGAAATGACAATCCGTGAGCTGCGCGAATATATCGGCATTCTAGAAAAACAGCAAAGCCCTGCTTATAAGCAGTGGTGCGAGATTTTTATGCGGATCAATATTCCTTTGGCAAGCTTTTTCTTTGCCATGATAGGCGCTTGCTTAGGCACACAGAAGCAAAGAACAAGCTCCTCTATTGGTTTAGGTATTAGTATTATAGTTATTTTTATTTACTATGCAGTTATGACCTTTACTTCCGGTTTAGGTAAGGGCGGAGCTTTGCCGCCGTTCTTGGCTTGTGCAATACCTAATATTTTATGCTTAGGTATCGGCTTGTACTTAATGAAGAAGAAAAGTGTTTAAATAGAAATTTGCAAATTACGCCAAGGGAGGTGGTTGCTTGGTAGGAATTAGATTGATTGTCATTATGGCTGTAGTTGGCGGTTTTATTGCTTATATGGCTGATAAAATGGGCAGTAAAATAGGCAAAAAGAAAATGTCCGTCTTTGGTCTGCGTCCCAAGCATACATCTATTTTGCTGACGGTGACTAGCGGTACGATTATTGCTGTGCTGACTATTAGCGTTATGGCGATAGCTTCACAGAGTGCGCGCACAGCTCTTTTTGGTATGGACAAATTACAGCAGGAGCTAAAGATGCTCAATGATGAAAAAGCTAATGCTGCCGTAGCTTTAGATGAAGCTAAAAATAGAGTTGAGGTACAGAATAAAAAAATCAGCGAATTAGACGCCAAGATGCAGGAGAGCATGCAGGAAAATGATGCAATGGAGATTAAACTGGCTGAGATAAATGCTATGTACAGTCGTGCTCAAAACGAGGTTGCCGAGTTGACCAATGCTAAAGATATGCTTACCAGCGAAATTAAGGATTTGGAACAAACTACAGAGGCTTTGCGTAAAGGCATCATCAACATGCGCGAGGGTCAGGTCTATTATAGAACCGGCGAAGTGGTTTACGCTGGTGTTATGCGTGGAGGGCTTAAGCATGATGAGAATATTGCGCAGGTTAACTGGCTGCTGCAAAATGCAAACGAAACTGCGTTGCAGCGTTTAGGTATGCAGGAAACGGAGCAGCCTTTGCAGGCCATTTGGATTTCCAAAAATATGGTAGAAAATGCAGTGGGGGCCTTGGATAAAAGCCGCGGTAATCTATTCTTCCGCATTCGTACTGTGGCTAATATTATGGTTGGCGAACTGGCGGTCTGCGATATTGAAATGTTTGAAAATCAATTTATTTATCCTGACGATACTTTGATTTTAAGTATTGATTACAATTTGCGTGATAATAAGGACAATAACGAGAATCTCATTATGGCCTTTTTAAGCCAAGTTAATCATAATGCCGTGCAGGCAGGCGTATTGCCCGACCCACTGACAGGTAAGGTGGGGAATTTAGACGCTGCGACCATGATTGAAACCAGCAATGCCATTCGGAGAACTAATGGTATTTTTACTTTAAATGCCTATGCTAAGGGTGATATTACCACAGCCGGACCTGTGAGGATTAGGCTGGAGGTTGTGCCTAAGGATGTAAAGAATGAATAAATATCTTGGTATAGATCCCGGACGCAGTAAAACAGGCTTGGCTTTGGTAGCAGAAGACGGCAGTATTGTTGATCTACATATTGCTTTAACTATGAATATTGCAGATGAATTGCGTAAATTTGTGGCACAGGAAAAAATTACGGCGATTATTATGGGAGACGGTACCAACAGTAAAACTATCGGCACTGTGGTGCAACGAGTTTTTCCTCATACAGCACTGCATTTAGTAGGTGAAGCCCATAGCACGGAGGAGGCTCGCAAGCTATATTGGCAGGAGCAGCCGCCTAAAGGTTGGCGCAGTCTGTTGCCTCTGGGCCTGTTGGTACCTCCAGAGCCGTTAGATGCTTATGCTGCTGTAGTGCAAGTGCGGCGGTGGCTTGTTAAAAAATTTTAAAATAAAAAAGGCTATGTAAAAATACGTCTGTTGGCATAAATTGTATAGCCTTTTATTATAGAGGAAATAGTAATGAATGAATTAACAGAACTTAGCAGTAAAAATTTTTTAATAAAATTGGCCGGCAGCGAGCCAACTCCCGGCGGCGGCGGCGGGGCAGCTATGGCAGGAGCTTTGGCGGCTGCATTAGCATCTATGGTTGCTAATTTAACTATTGGCAAAGAAAAATTTGCTCCACAGGAGGCAGAAGTAAAAAACTGCTTAGTAGCTGCCGAAAAAGTGCGGGAACAGTTATTAGAACTTGTACAAGAAGACGCTAATGTCTTCAATAGCTTTATGGCTTGCTATAAACTGCCTAAAGGTACAGAAGCAGAGAAGACAGTGCGTACTGAAGCAATACGCCAAGCTGCTAAGCAGGCAGCGGAAATTCCTTTGGCTATTGCCAAAGCAGCTTATGAAGTGCTGCAAATAGCTGCAAAATTGGTGGAGATAGGCAATCCGGGCGTTATTACTGATGGAGCATGCAGCGCTTTATTAGCACGGGCAGCGCTGCGTTGTGCAGAATATAATGTGCGCATTAATTTGAATTTAACTAAGGATGAAGTCTATAATCAACAGGTTATTGCAGAATTGCAATTTTTATTGCAAGAAGCGCAGAAGCTGGAGCAGCAGGCCTTAACAGTTACAGATAAGGCATTGATTTAATTTTGCTTGACGATAAAGACTTTTTACCGTATAATTTAAATATTACGGAAAGGTGGCCGAGCGGTTGAAGGCTCTAGTCTTGAAAACTAGCGAGGGTGCAAGCCCTCCGTGGGTTCGAATCCCACCCTTTCCGCCATAAAAAGTATGTGCAAATACTTGCCAAACAGCAGACTTTGTGTTATACTAGTATAGTAGTCTAATGGAGTGGTACTCAAGCTGGCTGAAGAGGACGGTTTGCTAAATCGTTAGACGGTTTACCCCGTGCGTGGGTTCGAATCCCACCCACTCCGCCAACTATGGCACTTAGCTCTTGGAGAAATCCAAGAGCTTTTTTGTTTTTTGGTGCAATGATGGTGCAATTAGGGGTGTTCCGGTTGTTCCGAGAGAATTTGTTTATTATGTTTTCTACAATAGTTAGAAATAAATTCTTGGATGTTTTCCTTTTTTAATCTATCGTCTTGAAGTAGGTTGAAATAATAATATTTTTCACCACTAATTGTTTGCAAGTCATAATGGTCTTTATCATATAGGTAGGCTAAGTTAATCAATTTATAATAATTGCAAAAATTATTTTTTGTTTTGGATACTAATATATGAGGCCATAATTTTGGAGAAGCACTTTTAGAAAAGATATTACATGGAAACTCAGTTAAATCATCTAATTTTAGATAATCGGCATATGTTTTTTTAGTGATGTAATGCCATTTTTGAGGAATAATATACGTAGGACTATTAGTTTGCTCTGAAGTTTTAGGTTTATATTCTTCAAATACATCGAAAAGACGATGGCGATTTAATGAAAGCATAAATGATTCTAGGAAGTATTTATTGACAGTAATGTTGTTTGATAATAATAATTCTCTGAATTTAAATAAAGATCGTTTCATTAAAGAAAAAACTTCATCAATTGCACTATCCATTGAATAAAATTTATAGGAAGAAACGGAGGGCTCATGAGATTTATTTTTTATATTTTTCTCCATATCTCTACATATTTTTCCCAAAAGACATGCAACAAAAGGCACTCTAAATGATGGCATTGGAATTTGTGCTATACGTAAAATTCGTGGCATTATATTATCACTGAAACAGCTGTTTAAAGAAGTATCCTTTGCGCTATTCTTAAATTTAATTATGGGAGTAAGATAGGAGAGGTAGAAAATATAATCGGTGTTTAGTAATAATTCTAAGATTTGTTGCAGGTATAGATTGCTAAATTCATTCAAACCTAGCAAAGGAACAGATAGCATTTTTAGTAAATCTAAATGTTCATCTAATTCGTACTGCTCTATAGGTTTTCGGTTTTTGCTTTTAGATTTTTTGGGATTAAGAGGATTGTAAAAATAATTTTTATGAAATGGATAAGAAGTATACTGACTATAGAATATTCGATAAAGTAATTCACTAGTTATTGAGTCAAAAATATCTTTACTACTGTACTTTATAGTATTGTCTTCTAAAGTAGATTTAAAAAAAGGTAATAAAGCGGTTGACTGCAGTTTTTCGTATAAAATTTGAGGGCGAAGTGAATAAAATTTTTCTTCCCAATCTTGAGTTTTAATTCTCGAACCTTCTGCTAATTGGTTTGCTTTAAGAGGAAGTGCGTATAATTCATAGTATAATGCTGAAGCTAAATACATTTTTAAACATGGCTTGAGATATGGAATTATATGTTGATAATCAAAAAATAATGTAGACCCCTCATTTTCTAAGCTTTCTAATTCCTCTGTTACTGTTTCTTCAATGGCTGCCTCAAGTGTTTTAAAAGAAAAATTTGGATGATAATTAGTGTTTTTACAAAAAGAAAAATACTTTGGCTCTTGAAAGTTGTTAATTTTATCAATAGTAGATTGGCGTTTTAATGCATACTGGGATAGATATTCTTGGTATGCATTTTTTTTTTCTTCTTCATTAAGACTCTTGAATTCAGAATTTTTGTTCATTAATTTCTTTAGTTTTGCTGTTTCGAGCCTTGATAAAACAGTATCATCTGCTAATTTCGCTCTTAGCTGATAATATTCATGTATGGTTTTGAAGTAAAAGGGATTTAACATATTAGCCTCCTTATAAATGTGTAAAATAGCGGATAAACATAAATGACAATAAAAACTATAATGAAGTCATAAGCTTAATTGTAGCGTGTGCACGCTAAACAACTATACGAGGTGATTTTAGTGAACATATCTAAATTTGTTAACAAACGTCAGGAAGAACTCATGCAGCTAAAAGCTTCCATCATTAACCAGAAAAAACTGTATTGTGATGGAAATGACTTTTACATTCTCCAACCAGAAATAAGGTTAATAGAGAAGCTGCCAAAAGGCAATGAATTGGTTCGCTTTTTCAAGGATAATATGCTCAAGAAGTTAGGATACGAAAATTTATCTGTAGCAAGCATAAAATCTTTGCTTAACGAACTAGCAGTTGATTCAGAAATTCATATTGAAAATGCTGTGTTTGAAAAAAATATGGAATATGTTAATTTCCGCAATGGAGTTCTGGATATAAACACCGGAAATTTTACGGCAGAAGTAGATGGCTATTTCGATTATGTGCTAGATTGCAATTATTGTACTGTTGACTACAAAAATAGTTTTCCTAACTCTCTTTTGAAGCTGTTAAAAGAACCTATGGACTTAGAAAATATAAACTCGGTATCCGAGAAAGATAAGAGTAAAGTAATACTTGTATTAGAGGCAATCGGTTATATATTAGCTGATAGCCAGCAGGAGCGGAAAGCAATCTTTTTTATAGGACCGACAGCTTCAGGGAAATCAACGCTTGCTAAATTCATCGCTTCTATTATAACACCTAAATCCATGGTAAAAAAGTATACGTTAACACAGATGGCTGAAGGTTTTTCTTCAATGTCGGCAGTTCGAGCCAAGCTTAACTATGCTGATGAACTTGATGTAAGCTCCAAAAAAAGCCTGCAATTATTTAAGCTGATGGTTAGCGGAGGAGAATTAACATTACCGCAAAAATATGCCGAGGATAGAGATGTGCCTATTAGAGCAAAACTACTCTTCTGTTGTAATGAGCTGCCTGATTTGCATAATCTGCAAGCTGAGGCTATTATGGATAGGATGCTTTTGATAGGATTTAAAAATTCTGTTAAGAAGCGTGACTCTACGCTAGCTGCTTCCTTGTATGAGCAAAGAGATTTGATTGTATCAATGGCTTTTGATGCTTATATGGAAACTAAGAAAAAGCGTAAATTTACAGATAGTAAGTTTGCTCAAGATCTGTTCAAGATTTATTCAGTTGAACAAAACAGCAATAAAAATTTTGTGAATGACTGTTTGAAGCTTGCAACAGATGGGAAAATAGCAAGTAGCAAGTTATTTGATGAATACAATAGTTACTGCCAAGCTAATGGAATTTCTAAACCGTTAAGCAGACATTCTTTGTATCAAGAAATTTTGACAAAATTTGCTGGATGTGCAGAGCAAAAGAAAATTCGAGATCCTAATACGGGTAGATCTGTACAGGGATTTACCGGAATAGCGTTTAAAGATGATGAAGGAGAGAGTATCTATGGACAATAAGCGAAATAGAGTAGTTCAATGTAGATTGAATGACGAAGAATTTATAAAATTGGAGAACTTAGCAAAGATAAGTGGTATAAAGAAATCTGAAGTGCTTAGAAAAGCTGTTGATAATTATTCAGATACATATAACAGAGAAGGCGCGAAATATAAGCCGTTAATTCTAAATAATATCAAAACAATGCAATTATTATTGGAATCAGACAGATTCCATAAAGAAGAACTTAAGAGAGAGGTGGCGAGGTTATTATGGGCAATAAATCAATAATGCGTCTTATAAATGTAGGTGCTGAAGGTAAGGCGGATAATAATGCAAAAGCTAAAAAACATGCAAAATATGTTCTTCGTAAAGATGCTACGACAAAGTCATTGACGTATTTTGAGATGGTTCCTTCTGAGAATCCCATTGATTATTTCGGCTTTTTTGCTAGACGTACAGGTAAAGATGCTGGTAGACCGCTGAAACACTTAGTTGTCTCATATAAAGCTAAAAAGGAACTACAGTGGGTGAATTATCTTGAAGTTACTAAGGAAATAGCGGGATTTTTTGGTAAAGAATATCAGATTATAGCCGCGGTGCATGATAATATTCCTAATAGACCTCATGCACATATTTTGGTAGATTGTTTTAATGTGAGTACAGAAAAGAAGATGTCTGAAAGCCCTCGTGAATTTTGGAGATTAGTCGAATATGTTAATTCTGTATTAGACAAGAATGATATATATCCATTATTACAAGGCTGTCGTCAACAGAAAAAAGATGCAGAGGTAGGAGTTTGCGAAACTGCAGAACTTTGTAGTGACATATCTATGCCAGCATCTGTATATTGTGAAGAATATCTTTATAATGTACCAATAGCTACATATCAACAGGATAAAAATTTTAATGGATTCCCTGTAAGCATTGCTAATAGTGGTGTTTTTGTTGGAAATGGGGTTAAAGAGTGTTTTGAGGGTGGCGCCAGAGATGATTTTAGTGCGTATTTCCCAAATGCTTCTAAAGAACAAAGTTTAGAAGATATTTTGCTTATAGCTCGTTTTTTAGGATTGGAGGATAAAAATGTATAAGAATAAAATGTTGATTTATGGTATTGTGTTAGTAGAAGATGGTAAAATCAGAGAGTATTCTGGTCATAGTTACGATCTTCAAACAAAAGAAAGGCTATTTAATGATGGCATGTTAGAAAAATATGAGAATTTTGATTTGCTAAGAAGGTTGATTATTGGTCCTGAAAAATTGAATCCGGAGAAGGTAGAAAAGCCGAGACAGCTGGTTGATTTCAGTGTCAGATGTAATGTTTGTGGACGTGCTTTAACTGATAAAGAAAGCGCGTTTTGTCAAGAAAATGGTCTTATGCCAACATGCTACCAATGTCAACATTCTCGAAATTGATTATATATTATAACTTTGAGCATATTGATTGATGCTTGATAAAAAGATTGGAGGTATAGAGATGTCCAAAAGAGTTGCTGGAGAAGGCACAATTTATTTCGATAAAAGTATGCAAAGATTTGTAGGGCAGTTCCCTTACAAGGATTTGGAAACTGGAAAAACGAAAAGGAAAAAAATCACTGGCCTTACAAAAAAGGAAGTTTTGGAAAAGGGGCAAAATTTCAAATTAGATTTAGATCACGGATGTGTACTACCAAAAAATGAAGATGACGATATTACACTAGGGGAGTATATGAATAAGTGGTTAGAGGATACTGTCAGAAGTACAGTGAGGATTAAAACCTACGAACGTTATGAATGTGCTTATCGTTGCCATATAAAGCCTTATCTTGCTTCTACTAAATTAAGTGCTTTTACTCGTGTTGGCCTACAAGAGTACTTTGTAAAGTTGAGTAAATCTGGAAAAGTAGATGGTTCAAAGTTAGCTCCACGCACGGTTAACGCTATTAGACGATTACTTAAAATGGTGTTTAAATATGCAGTGGGAGATGGATTATTAATGAAAAATCCAGTTGAATTAACTAAGCCAATACGCATAGAACCTACACCTATCAATGTTTTCAAAGTAGCTGAATATCAAAAACTTTTAGAGGTGGCAAAAGCAGAAAGCTGTAGAGATTATTTGGTGGTTAGAATTGCTTTTGCTACAGGAATGCGTATAGGTGAGATTTTTGGCCTGGAATATTCAGCAATAGATTTTGAAAAAAATCTTATTTCTGTAAAGCAGACAGTTGTTACTAGTAGGCACGGAAAGCGAGTTCAGCGTACAGCTAAAAATAGCACTAGCTTGAGGACTATTTTAGTAGAGCAAAATTTGATTGAGGAGTTGCGCAAGGCATATCAGTTGCACAATTTAAAAAAGAAGACAGTGCATGGATGGTTAGAGAAGAACCATGATTTTATTATCGAAAATGCTGATGGCAGTTTCTGTGATCCAGCTTATTTTAGTGATAAAATTTTTAAAAAGAAGTTACTCAGGAAATCAGGGTTATCTTCAAAGTTTCGTTTTCATGATTGCAGGCATACACATGCAACATGGCTTCTTGAACAAAATGTAGATATAAAAACGATTTCTGAACGCTTAGGACATAAGAGCATTCGAGTCACTTTGGATACCTATGCTCATGTTGTGCCAAAGCTTCAACAGGGAGCCGTAGATGTTTTACAAGATATCTTGCATCCTGCTGCGTAATGCAAATGGGTATCCTGGGTAATTGTATTACATTATCTTGTTTTCATTTCAATCCACGAAAAAGTACACTTTTTTACAATGATGAAAATCCTTAGGAAAAGTGTCCGTAAACATCTATATTTTAATAATGGAGATGCTCGAATTTGCTAGTAACTTTTTCGAGCATCTTTATTTTATGAAGGGAGAAATTTATGGAAAAAGTAACTACTAAAATTTTTGGCTATGTTCGCGTCAGTAGTAAAGAGCAAAATCTTGCTCGTCAGATAGATAGTTTAAAACAATATGTGCCTGATGAACGAGATATATACGCAGATAAGCTTTCAGGTAAAGATTTTAATCGTCCTGCGTATAATACACTTAAAAATATGGTCAGAAGTGGTGACACTATATATATTCACGAGATGGAGCGCTTAGGCAGAAATAAAAATGAGATCAAGGAGAATCTAGAATACTATCGTGAAAAGGGCGTAATGATAAGAATTTTGAATTTACCTACTACACTTATTGATTACAGTCAATATGATAACAAGCTGCAGAAAATGCTCATGGAGATGGTAAACAATATTTTGATAGAAGTGCTTGCCACCATGGCTGAGACCGAACGTGACAATATCAGAAAAAGACAGCGTGAAGGGATAGATGCTGCACATAAAAGAGGGGTGAAATTTGGCAGACCTAATAAAAAATTACCAGATTCTTGGATAACTGATTATGAGGACTGGAAGGAGGGAAAGGTTACAGCTGTTTCTCTGATGAGAAAATATGGTATGAGTAGTTCTACATTTTATAAAAAAGTAAAATCGTATGAAAAGTCTTTGTGAATCAATAAAATAATCCCCTTGGCAGTTCATGCCAAGGGGCGTAGCAGCAAATCTATTATTTCAGATACGGAAGAAGTTTTTCTATTAGGCGATATACCTCTGTTCCCGGCGTGGATTGAGAAGCCTTCTTGCCTTTGTTAATATTGGCAAGCTTTTTGGCATTGCTAATAGCCTGCTCCATATAAGGTTCCAAAAGCTGGTACATATTAGATCTGTTTTTCTTATATTCACTTGTGGTTAATTTAGGCAGGCATGAACTGAGCTTAGCCCAATATTCCTGACGATGTAAATTTGAGTGAATAAACGAGAAATGCAATTGTAACATTAAAAACGCCAAAAATCAATTTTATAAGCCTGAATCAGAAAATATTTTACTGAAAATAGTATATAAAATAGAAAATTAGCGTTATTAGCTGGAGAGTTATCTACTTATTTATTCCTTGCTTACAATTAAACTGAAGTTATATCTTTGCAGCAGATCATTAATTGTATTCTTTAGGTAAACTGTATCCTGGCAGACTAGATGCAACTTGTGTCCGTCAAGATAGCTTACAGAGTTTAAAATAAAATGTGTATGGAGATTATCAGTATTACCATGTACAGCGTAGGCAATCTGGCAGTGTGTATAATTGTAAAGCAGCCATGCAGCTTCTTGACATAAGCAAATGAAATCTGTTTGCCGTTCTGATTCTTCTTCGTTGAGGGATAACGTGATTTGCTTGTACTGTACGCCGGCAGTTTTGCAATTCAGGAGTTTGATTATCATCATATCGTATAATGGATTTGTATTAATAGCATAAAGCGCATCTGTAAATAATATTTGGTTATCGTGGACAGTGGCATTACTGATATAATCAAGCATACCTTTAAGCGTGTATTGTTCATGAGGTTCAATTTTAAAGATTGCCATTTCTGATTCCTCCCACAGCTTGTAACAATAATTTTTGGATGTTATTTAAGGTAACATTAGCTTGCTGGAGCTGATCTATTAATAAACCATTTAATAAACCATTATTGCCTTGGCGGATGCACATATTAACAGTATTAAGCTGTTGGCTTACTCCTGCGAGTTCTTTGGCAATGATAGAACCGTTTTGAATTATAGGTAAATGATTATTACTGATTAATGATTCAAACAAGGTTCCTTGGGAAAGTCCGGTTTCTGTTTGCAGCTTCGTAAAGCTTGCTTTTGTTTCTGGTGATACTCGGAAGTTTAATCGTTCTGTTTTCTTCTCTTGAGATTTACGCTGTTTGTTGTCATACTTATTGTGAACTTGTTTGTCAATAGCAGATTTTGGCATTTGAAGCACCTCCGATTAGTTTTGCTGTACAGATGCGTAACTAGTTAAAGAACTATCCTGTTAATTATAGTTTCGGATTATGGTATAGAAGACAACACTCATATCTTGATACTCCTTATTTCTTACTTCACTATAGCTTACATATGGATATATCCTATAACTACCTATGTCACCGCATCTTTGAGCTGGATTACTATATATGTTATTAAAAGATATAAAATAAAATCATATAAAATTAAATCAGCTTGTTTGCTTTCTTCTTAACTAACATATATGTAATCAAATTTTGGAGGTGGCTATAATGAATAAAATAGCTTTACGTGTTACAGATGCTGCATATGCTTTGAGCTGTAGCTCTGGTGTAATTTATAAACTGATTCGTACTGGTAAAGTGGAGTATTATAAAAGAGGAAGAGATTATTTTATTACGTACACAAGCTTAGTAGCTTATGCTGAGCGTATGGCATCTCACAAGAAATTATAACTGTTTATTGCTTAACATATTGTATTAGTGTAGTTTTAAAAACTATGCGCTGTATAGTTATATATGAATAGTAACATATGATGTAAACAAGTCACTTGTTAGAAAATAATCTGCGAAAGGAGTGCGTAATAATGTTTGAGGAATATGGTGATATGTTAAGCATAGATGATGTTATGGAGATGTTGGGCATAGGGCGTAACAGCGTATATGAGCTTTTAAACAGCGGAGAGCTGAAAGGCTTTCGCATCAAAGGTAAATGGAAGATAACCAAACGAGCTGTGGTTGAATATATTACAGTAAAGTCAGGGTTCAGCAAGTAGTTTTGTCATAGTCTTTCTTTTCAATGATATATTATTATGGTGTATGAGCCTGTGAATATATCACAGTGCCCTTGCAAAGGAACATAGGAACATAAGATTGACCGCTGGTAGCAATACTAGCGGTTATTTTTATGCACCGAAAATCCTAGGAGCACGCTTGAACTAGCGTGAGCCTATTTATCATATACACCAAATCTATATCAAAAAATTAGGAGGAACACAAAATGAAACAAGGAATCAAAACTATTCAAAATCTTTATGAGGAGCTGGAACGTCAGCGTGAAGCGCGTCAAGACCTGATTGCAGATACACGCAGCCTTAAAGTAAACAGTACTAATGGTGTGACTATGATGAGTGTTGCTACTGGTGACGACGTACTTTCTTATCGCTTGGGAGAGATTGCGCACCGCCAGCTTGCAGAACGCCTTGGCATTCCCTATAAGTATTATGAGCGTATGCGTGCAGAATATCCTGTGCTGCTCGATGAAAATGTTAATGGCTGGCTGACGAAGAATCCTGAAAAGCGTATGCTGCGTACTTTGGATGGCAGGCTCAGAGCATTTTTAAGTGACCGCTATCGTAGACTGGACAATCTGGAGCTTGTAGACCATGTATTGCCTGTAATTTCACAGATGAAAGGTTGCGAAGTTGTTAGCGCAGATATTACGGAAACTCACTTATATCTGAAGGTTATTAATAAAACCATGAAAACCGAAATCGTACCTGGCGATATTGTGCAGGCAGGTTTTGTGGTTTCTAACAGTGAGATTGGCTTGGGTGCATTGAAGGTTGAACCTTTGGTATATCGCCTGATTTGCAAAAACGGTATGATTAGCAAAGATTATGCGCATAAGAAGTATCATACCGGAAGACAGGTTGAAGACACGGATAATGCGTATGAACTGTATTCTGATGAAACATTGGCTGCTGACGACAAGGCATATTTTATGAAAGTGCAGGATATTGTCAGTGCGGCGGTAGATGAAGCTAAGTTCAATCTCACTGTAGATAAGCTGCGCAGTGCGATGAGAATTGAAACAGGGGAAAATCCTGTGCAGACAGTAGAAGTCTTGGGTGACAGGTATGTCTTAAATAAGCTTGAACGTGCGTCTATCCTGCGCCATTTTATTATGGGTAACGATTTTTCACATTTCGGCTTGGTAAATGCTGTTACCCGCAGCTCGCAAGATGTAGCTGATTATAACCGTGCTACCGAGCTGGAGCGTATAGGCGGAACTCTGCTTGATGAGGGTGTGGACAGAGCAGCGAAAAAGGGGTTACTGCTTTTACCTGCTGCTGCATAAAAATGGAAAGGCAGGCAGCTCGCTTAGGGCTGTCTGCAAAATTTTAAGGAGGATTCGATTATGGCTAATGAGTGCAATAATATGGTGTGGTTTTATTGCCAGGATAAAAAGCTGCTCCAGAGCTTCTTTAACAAATTTCGTGCGTGTCACGATGATTTGTATGCTTCATATATCTATCAGCTGTTTTTAGCACATGGATATAAAGAAGCAGAGCTGCAGGAGCTTGATAGAGGCGACATGATTGTAGATTGTGATGGGATTATCAGCAAACAGGACAGCTTTTACTTTTTTCAGGCAGAAACGGAAACTGCATGGACTCCGAATGTAGAAAGCCTGCAAAAGCTTCTGTGTGAAAGATATGCAGATAAAATCAAGCTGATCTATTTTGCCGATGCATCCGAAGATGGAATTTACATTACTAATGATTACAATGGCGTTTTTGTAAATGAGCAGTACAAGCTGGATTATGCTGAAGATGGTGAATCGACAGTGAAATACTTCAAAACCTATGATGACTTAATGGAGTATATCAGGTACTTTCTTAGTAAAACAGTAAGCAATTTAGATGATTTCCCGACAATGGAAAGAAAAATTATGAGGAACTTAAAAGCAGATGCGTATTGCTATATTACTCATGTGAAATATGATTACGAACTGAAAGAAAGGAGTGCTGCGTGATGCCTGCTACCAAATTTATCTGTCCTGACGGGAGTAGTGTGACTGTCTTAAAGTGCCTTAATAAGTGCCCTCGTATTGAAAGATGTATGTTTTTGCCTACGTTGAGAGCCGTTGCAGCATCTTTGGATAGAAAGCTGCCAAAAGCTACGGTAACGGAATTGCTTTGTGGTACGAGAGAAACTTATCTCAAGAAAACTACGGAGTATGCAGTTAATCCACAGCAGCAGCTCTACGCCCTTCATGGCACCGCTGTACATACTATCAATGAAGCGCATACGGAAGGCAATATGCTTAGCGAAGAACGTCTTGCTGATGAGATAACTTCAGGGCAGTTTGATTTATATGGACAGATTGCCGATTACGATGATGCGACTTTAGGTGATTTTAAGGTTACATCTTCTTATAAACTTATGCGTGCATTAGGTTATTACAAGGTAGATGTGCTGACAGGGGAAGTGTATAAGACAGGTGCGAGAAAAGGTCAGCCGAAAACACGTAAAGAATGGCGTATGGATGGAGTGAAGCATCTGTTGGATTGGGCAATTCAGCTTAACTATTATCGTATGCTGCTTGAAGCAAGAGGTTTTAAAGTAGATAGTATGAAGATACAAGCACTTTGCAGGGACTATAACCTGCGTATTGCTTCGGAACGCAATATTAGTAAGCCTGCCTATATCATTCCTATCAATAAAATTTCTGACCGCTGGGTGAAGCTTTACGTAAGCGAAAAGGCAAAGCGTTTACAAGCTGCGTTAGATAATAATGCCTTACCACCAGTATGTACAGCAAAGGAGCGTTGGCATGACAGGAAATGTCTTGGCTATTGTGCTGTTGCAGAAAACTGTCCTTATGGCAGAATGCTCAAGGAAAAGATACAGGTTAAGGCTGCTTGAATTTTACTTTCAGCAGGGCGTGAAATATCGTCCTGCTATTTTGTATGCAATTGTAGGAGAACAACTATGGATTTAAACTATGAAATGATGTATATTGTAAAACCTGCGGAGCAAGAAATCAGCAAGCAGGTTAATGCTAAACTTGAAAAGGTTATTACTGATAATGGTGGACGTATTAAAGACGTTAATTACTGGGGCGAAAGAAAGCTTGCGTATGAGATTAATGGCTTTGGCAGAGGTGTTTATGTACTGCTTGTGTTTAAAGGATCACAGACAGTTATCAAAGAGCTTGATCGCGTAGCGAAGCTTACGGATGAAATTCTGCGCCATATGATTATCAGAAAGGGGTATTAAATCATGGAAAATGCAAAGATTGCAAAGAAATTAGTTGCTGTTATGAGCGAGTGCAGCCATGTTGGCAAGAATGGCTTGAACAGCTATCACCAGTACAAGTATGCGACAGCAGAAGACGTTCTGTGCAAGGTGAATGAAGCACTGACAAAGAATAAGCTTGCTAGTGTAGTTACGCCTGCTTTGGATTCTGTGGTTGACGTAGTGAACCTTAAAGGCAATAAGGAGCATTTGGCGACAATTAGCGTCAAGATAGAGCTTATTGATGCAGACAGCGGAGAATCAATAGTATTGCAGGGGTTTGGTTCTGGGCAGGATGCTGGAGATAAAGCGATTATGAAGGCGCAAACAGCAGCTATCAAGTATGCCTATATGATGAGTCTTTGCATTGCGACAGGCGATGATCCGGAAGCAGACAGCAAGACTGATGAAGCCGCTATAGGTAAAGCAACAGTGCAAAAACAGGTTGTAAAGCAAAAGGGTAGTCAAGGAAATCAAGAAATTAAACTTGTCTGTGATTGCTGCGGAGCAAATATTTCTGAGAGAGTTATGCAGTATTCAATGAAAAATTTCGGCAGAGCATTGTGCATGGATTGCCAGAAGCAGACAGCTCAGGCTGCATAAGTTAATAGTGCTGAGAATGGCAGCAGGAGCGTGAAGCTTCTGCTGCTAATTTTTTTGCTCCTTGCGAAATGTTACAGCAGTTTACCCAGCACAGGGGTTGCCACCCCAAACCACTCCGCCAACTATGGCAATCAGCTCTTGGAGAAATCCGAGAGCTTTTTTGTTTTTGAATTTTGCTTCTTGCGAAATGTTACAGCGGTTTACCCCGCACAGGGTTTGCCACCCCAAACCACTCCGCCACTATGGCAATCGGCTCTCGGAGAAATCTGAGAGCTTTTTTGTTGCTTAAATTTGTTTCTCATTTCTCTTTATGCGGTCTGTATGTTTTGCCTTGCTTGCCCATTTTCGAAGCGCAGCGATTGCAGCAGTAGCGTTTGTCTGCGCGGCGTCCGCTGATGAGAAAATAATTGTTGCATTCAGGATTGGCGCAGCGGTGGTATTCGCCCGGATTGAGCAGCAGCTGATACAAATCAAGATAAATTGCCTGCATAAGATAGCTGCATTGCCAAAGGCTGGTAAATTTTTCTTGCGCCAGGTCCATTTGCGGTCTGGCGGTATAGATATTATCGTTGATGATATCGAGCAGGACGCGTCTGGCAAAAGCGTGGTCAAGGCTTCTGCCTGGAACATCTTCAGCGAGAATTATAGCAGTAAGCTGTTTCTTCGTCAGCAGGTCCTTGTCATAATCAGCAAGCGTGCGCAGCATATGCTTGTCTACAACTGCGAGAAAGTCTTGCAGCTGGCAGGCGTAGTCTGCATCTGCTTTACGGATATTCTTGAGCAGCTGCGTGTGCGAAATGCGCTTGTGTGTAGCAAAGTATTCTGCGGTCCTGAGAGTAGGTGCTTCGATGCGCGGCAGCAGGTAGTGAATGCTACGCGCGCTGTAATGCAGCAGGTAGGCAAGTGCATAGATAACGCCTGCCAGTGTCCCTTCGTGCCGGAAGAGATAGCTTTGAACAATAAGCAGGCTGCGGACGATTTTGACGCAGCGGGCAAAAAGGCGCAGGCTCATAATGTCCATTTCGTCTACCTCGAACAGTGTGTAATTCAAGGTAACCTCGGCATCATTGGCAGCGTAGTCTTTTTCTACAAGGATATCTCCCATAAAAAGGGTAGTGTCGATAAAGCTGAAATCGTTGACGAGCACAGAATGATTTTCGTCATCAAGATGTGCACGTTTCTCAAGGCAGCGCTGCGAAGAATAGGGCAGGCCGTAGGCATTGCAGAAGGCAAGCACCTGCTTTTTATCGTTTTCGTCAATATTGGCGAAGGCTATAGCCAGGGAAGAAGCTGCCGTACCTTCCTCACTTTGTGAAGCGATAGTTTGCGTATGAAAGGGGCCTTGGGCGCAGATAAAGTCGTCCTGACCGTTAAAAAAGCGGCGAATTTGATAATTGCCGCAGATATTATTGGTGAAGAATTTGGGAATCACTGGCGCCGGAAAGGCGCGTTGCATTGTCGTCATAGGTATAACCTCGCAAAAATCTAAAATCTTATGTTGCTAGCAGATGCTGATGTTTTGTCGGCATCTGCTTTTTCGTCATTATGATATTACAAAAAAGAAATTTTATCATGGTGTTATTATTTCTGACTTCATCTTATACTAAAAGCAGGCGGTGGTCAAGTAAGCTTGCGGATTTTATGTCAAATATATTCCATATATATAAAATCTAAAGCACCGTAAGAGGCATCTTTTTAGTGCATAATAGAAGGGAAGAGATAAGAAGTGATGCTTTTTGTTTGAAGAAAAATATAAAACTATTGGTTTGAATATTATGTATTATCGCAGGGCATTGAGTCTGACGCAGAGCGAGCTGGCGGAGAGGGCCCAAATGTCAAGGGCGCGCGTCTCGGATATAGAATGCGGTAAGGGACCGTTTAATATGGAGTCTATATTTTTGCTGGCGCAGGCCCTGGGGGTTGACCCGGTGCGGCTTCTGCAGGAGAGAAAGTGAGAAGCAGCGGCAATAAAAAATATTAGAGGGAGGCAGATATTATGTCAAAGTATTGTATTAAGTGTGGAGCCGAAATTGATGACCAGGGCAGGTTTTGTCCGGTATGCGGGACAGATCAGTTACCAAAGATTGAGCCGACAAATGTAATTTGCCCTAAGTGTGGTACAACTTATCCTATTGGTGTCAAATTTTGCACAAAATGTGGTTTTCAGTTGGGAAAAGCTCATAGCAATGATAATCCCAAGGATTTTAAAGAAATCTTCAGCAGACTTTTTGGTAATAATCCCGAATGTAAACCTGCTTTGAATAAAGAGATTTTTAAAGAGCAATTTTTGAGCTTTGAGGGACGCATCAATAGATTGGATTATTTCCTCAAGAGCATGAGTAGTTGTTTGGTGTTTTTTATTATCGCCTGCATCATCGACGAGTTTGTAGATGATTATTATATGGAAGCAATTGATTATCTGGCTTGCTTCATTGGCTTAATAGCTTTTACTCTATTGGTTTGGATAAATAGTGCTATATCGGTTCGTCGCTTGCACGATTTGGATAAAGATGGCTTATTAGTATTATTAACCTTTGTGCCACTTCTCAATGGCTTTTTTGAGTTGTATTTACTGTTTGCGCCTGGTACGGTAGGTGAGAATCGCTACGGAGCAGATCCTTTGCAATAGTACTTTTTTATAAAACATTTAACTGGAAAAGTTATATAGGGAGGTCATAGTGTGAAAAAGCTGTTTTTTTATGCAATGCTTATCTTAACAGTGGTGCTTACCGGTTGTGGTAAGTCAGAAGAGCAAAAAATACATTCCATGTATCTTAACAACAGTACCAAGGTTGCTGAGATGGAAACAGAGCAGGCTCAGGCCATGCTGGAAAATCGCAATATTGATAAGCAGAAAATGCTCAAACAGATTAAGAATTTAATTGAAGAAAATGACAAGAATATCGCCAAGCTGAGTGATGAAAAATATGATGAAGCGAAGGCCAATGAGAGCTTTATGGATTTCAGCAAGAAAATGATGGATAGCAAGGATAATGGTCCTTCTAAAAAGGATGGGGAGAAAGCCATCAAACGCTACCAAATAGCTAATTACGCTAAAAGCGTGAAGGATTATCTGCAGGCTTATAATGTTTATCTTAAGAGAGTTTGCTATAATATGGAACAATATTCTGGCAATAATGGACCAATGGAAATGGAAGCCTTTGAAAAGGTAGAATTCCAAAATGCTGTTTTGCAGCACGATTTAAACTGGTATGGCATGGCTAATGATGGCGAATTTCATAAGGGAGCCGCTTATTTAGATTGCAGTGGCGCTTCGTATCGAGTTCAACAAATTGGCGATACCAAGCTAGGCTTTGCCGTGCTTGAACGACGCAAGATTGATGATTGGGTTTATAGTGTAACGATAGCTTTTACTAATATGAGCAAAAATGAAACAATAGACCTTGATAAGCTTTCTGTTAACCTGAGAATTGGCAATGACTTGATAACGCCTAAAAAATTTAATGTTATTACTTTTGGCGATCGTAATGATTTAAAAGGCTTCAAATTGAATTCTAAGCAAGTTTTGACAGTAGAGTGCCAATATTTCTTAGAGAGTAAATACAAGGACTTTAATTTACACTGGACTCAGTTGGAATTAGATAATGGTAAAGGCAAGCTGCTCATCAATACAGGTTCCTATAAATATAATGTGCAAGGCATTTTAAACATGCAGCAGGAAGAGAATAATAGTAAAGCAACTACATACAACAATAGCAATGCAAATAGCAATGTGAATAGCAGTGGACCGAAGTATAATTTATTTCAACCGCAAGCGTTTTTGAATGGCGATAAATATATACCGGAGGTATTTCAACGACAGGGAGCACATCGTTATGTTGATTGTCGCAGTGCGAAAATTTTGTCGCGCAATAATGGCCAAACTATTGTGCAATATGAGATGATTGTAATAAGTAGCACCGGGCAGCAAAGTCGACAGCAATGTATTGTAGGTCTGCTTACTGGTAAAGGCTATCTTGTTCAATATCAGGCTGATGATGGTTCGTGGCATCCTATGGATAGGACAACTGCTTCGCTGGCCGGGTATAACGCCGGTTTAGTATTGATTGATTATTTACAGCTATAAGGTAACAGGCAGGGCTGTGTTTTGCAGTCCTGCTAAAAATTTATTTAATATGTTGAACGTTTATGCTCATGTGGCAAATGGGTGAGTTGACGTGAGGTTAGGAGAATAACGCACCATAACTTCGTATCGCAATTATGGCGGAAATATAAATTACGTAAGCATCTTGCCAAGCTTAATAGGTAAAGCGCAAGAAATTAAACTATATGTAAAATTGTGAAAAAATTGTGCAAAGATATAAAATTGAGAATGTGCGATAATATAGTGGGAAAGGGAGCTAATGCTAATTATTTGCACCGATATATAAAAAATAGACACCAAGATGCTTTACTTACAGGCAATTGAAGAGTTTGATACAGGAATAGATTGCCAAGAAGCTGAGGATTACGATGAGTGAGCTAATGGAAGGAGTAGAAGATACTTCTCAATAAATTTTGGAGGCGGCATATGAGTGATAAGATAAAGCGTAGTCAGGTAGATGATATTAACAGACGCAACAATGCGGCTGACAGCTATAAAAACAGATCCTTTGGCAATAAAAAAAGTATAACTGACGAATATACGGGTAAGAGAATTTTTTATAATGCTAATAAGCATATTAATGAAAAGCAATCAAACGTTGACCACATTGTTCCGTTAGATGAGCAAATCAGGCGTTATGGTTCTGATTTGACGCCGGAGCAGATAAGAACAATGGCTAATGCTGATGCAAACCTTGCTAATACCAATGCCTCGCTGAACAAGTCCAAGGGTGCGCTGAATAACCACGAGTATATAGCAAAAAAATATACTGAAGCAGGCGCTGCGCAGATTAATGATGTATCAGAGACTTTATTTGGCAAGAAAATCTTCAAGACAAATAAAAAAGCTGTTGACTGCCCGGATGTTGTGACGAGCGTTAATATGCTGAAAGAAGAAGTGAAGGCAGAGGCGCATATACGGACACAGGCGACTAAGTATAAAATAGAAAATACGGTTAATGAAATAAAAAACAGCAAAGTTATCAGTTCTAAGCTGGATGCAGTTGCGCCATCGGTAAAGAAAGCTGCTTCTGCCGGCAGGGAAGCAGCCTTTGTAACTGCAACAGTTTCCGGCTTGACCAATCTTGTGGGCGTGGTGAAAGGTGAACAGGACATTAAGCAGGCTGTAAAAAATGTCGGGAAGGATACTGTACGGAGCTTTGCCAGTGCTGCCGGTATTTCGGTAGTACAGGATGGTGTTGTCGCAGTAGCGAAAAAGGCCGGGGCGAAGGATTTCGCTAAGCTGGCAGAAAAAAATTTGCCGATTATGCAGCTGACGATGGCTGTAGAAATAGGTGGCATTGTGGCGAACTATTTAGATGGCAATATCAGCGGCGAAGAATGCTCTGCGCAAATTGTTTGCGGCACTGCCGGTGTATTGGCAGCGAATATGGCGTTTGCCTTGGGCGGACCGGTGGCCGCGGTGGTCACTTCCCTGGTTGTGGGGGAAATAACCAGGGCGGTCACTAAATATCAGATGGAACGCAGGCTGGATAAAAAACGTCAGGCGGAATTTAAGCATATTATTAATACTGCACTGCAAAGTCTGGCGCAGCAAAAGCAGCGGATTGATGAATACAATAAAGCAAAAGATGCATATATGACAGCGGCCTTTAACGGTGGCTTTGAGCTTGTTATGCAGGGAGTTTACGCAGTAGATGATAAAGCAATCACCCAGGGCCTGAATGATATTTTGGCGGTGTTTAACCAAAAATGTGCGTTTCAGTCACTGGAGGAGTTTAACAGTTTTTTTGACGATAAAGATGCGGTGCTGACATTATGAAGGGGGCAGATGATATGATCGGATTGGTACTTGGGGCAGTTTTGGGCAGCGGCCTTTATGGCGCAGAAAAATCAATGCAAATAGATAGCAGGACGAGAAAGCGTTATGCTAAAGCTTTTGCGATGGAGCAAGAAGCTCACAGGCTGGTGGAAGTAAAGAAGCAGGCAGCAGATAATGCTATGAAGAAGCTTTCCAACCGTAAGCGTTCGATATTGATTACTTCAATGCAGAATTTTGTTGCTGTGTATGGCAAGCTCATGAAAATTGACTTTCGTGATGACAAGATGCTGGCAGTTTTAAACCAGCAAAGCTTTAGCCCTAAAGAGATACAGATTATCAATGCGGTGGCGCAGACAGCTGTAAGACCAATGACTGATAAAGAAATTGCTGTCAGTATCTTAAAGGGCTTCGGCGTATTTGGCTTAGGCAATGCGTTTATCAATGATTCTGAAAGGGAACTGCAAATGGCTGGCGCGCAGCTGCGCAGTTCACGTGTTGTCTACAGCCAGGCTGAAAATTTAGCTGCTGTTTTAGACGGCGTGATAGCTTCCTGCAATAAGGTGTCTGATTTACTGCCAAGGTTAAACAGGCTGTTTATGCAAGCTATCAGCTATTCAGATGAACTGATTGCTGCTAAGGGCAGGGACAAAGCTGCTTATACAGAAAACGATCGCAAGGCCTTTTGCAGCTGCATAAATCTGGCGGTTACACTGAAAAAAATAATTGATGCTCCTGTACTTACGGACGAAGGAAAGGTTACGCAAGAAACAACGGAAGCGTTGGCAATTGGCAGTCAGTGTATGCAGGATATAAAAAATTTGTAGATTTGGAGGAATCAAGATGAAAAAATTTGTAGTTAGTGAAAAATGCATTGCTTGTGGCAACTGCTTATTAGAAACAAAACTTTTGCAGGAAGATGCTGAAGGCAAGGCTGTTCCTGTAAATGGTGGCTATTTTAGTGATGATTTTTTAGCCAAGGCTGAAGAAATTGTTGCCGGTTGCCCTGTACAAGCTTTAAGCATAGCGGAAGGCGAAGGCGCAGACTTAAGCAAGCTGCCGGAAAAACTGCAAAACGCTTTAGCAAAGATTACCGTTCCGAATGTTACCCGAAAAGATGTTGAGATGCACGCACAGGATTACCGTATGACCTGCTCCTATCCGCAGGGAGAATATCGTTATGATTATTCCAGCGAAAGCAGAGCTATGAGTGCTGCGGAAAGTGAATTTGATCGTATCTGCTATTCGCAGTATAAGAAATTCATTCTTGAGGTTTTTGTGCAATACAAGGAAGATAAGCTGAGAAAGTTTTATACTTTTGATGAAAGCGGCTTCTGGGGACAGATTAACAAGCAATATGCAGATGTTCTGCAGGAATTTGCCGGAGCAGCAGCTGCAGGTGGAATTAAGCTGCCGGCAGACTTTAAAGAATTTGAGGTTTTCCCGGGCGGCAGTAAGAATTCTACGCTTGTTGATATCATCAATGCAAGGCTCAAAGAGTTTGAAGACCGCGGCTGCAGTGATGTAATGAGAGAGTTTAATGGTTGCAATTATACTTCCCGTAGTGATTATAGGGATTATATGGATACAGATGATACAGAAGTATATGCAGGCACTAGCTTCTTCGGTAATGATAAATATGAAGATAAATACTGCTATAAAGATGTAAATAAGGCTTGCGAAGAATATATGGGAGATTTGAAGGACGCCATTAATTATGTGGATTACGATTCTCAGGTTATCGATACCATTGATGCGGCCTTAAATGATTACAAAGAGCGTGTCCAAAAGGAAATAGCTAAAAAAGTTGCCCTGCTGAGTAAGGCAGTTGCAAATTCAAAAACAGCACTGCTGAATAGCGGCGTTGTAGATTAGAAAGCAGCACTGCTGAAATAAAAATTGATAGGATTAAATAAGCATTACTTTGTTGTTGGGTTAGAAGAAGTGCCGCACGAAATACACTTATGTTAATTTGTGCGGCATTTCTCGTTTTTATTATATTGATAATATGCTATAATAAGTAGAAGGAATTTACCTCAGTTGCAATAAGGTGGCGATAATTAAGCCGGAACAAAATATTAAAGGTTATAATTAAATTAGTTGACCGAAGATGCTTATGAGCAAGCAGATTTAGCCTTAGGCAGCTAATATGAATTAAGGGGCTGGTTTCCGTGAGTTGGAAGGTTTATGTAAAAGTCAATCGTTGGCTATGAGTTTTGCTGAAGAATGTTCCTGCGTGGAGCAGGCTTCTTAAGGAGACGAATATTGGCGGTTGGCTTTTTTGATTAACTTGATAAAAATAGCGCAAAATATGTATTCTGTAAAAGAGTTTAGTAAAAAATCAGGAGGGAAAATTTTATGAGTAATTTAGCGGCATTAACAACGCAAAGAGATGGCTTGTTAAAAAAGATTCGTGAAATAGAAGCAGCTTGTGAAGGTATAGAAAATGAGAATAATGCCAAGAGAGTACAGGAATTAAATTTGGAGCAAGCGCAGTACTCAGTGCAAAGACAGGAAATTGCTGCCAAATTGGCAGTAGTAGATGGAAAATTAGCAGCTATAAATGCAGGGATAATGGAATTAGGAGGTACGGGCGTCGAAACGATTCTTGAGGCCATCAAGAATCAGAGATGGTATTTTATAAAAAACAAACCTAAAATTCTTTTTGATAGAAATACAGGCTTAATTTGGGCTAATTTACATACGTTTAATTATCTCGACAAAGATGGATACAATTATAATTTATATAATGTTGATGATATAATAAATAATTACTCATTTGGTTTTGGCGGTTTTAGGGTACCGGCTCATGACGAGCTTTGGCAAGCAGTAGCTGATAAAACAATACCGTTTCATACAGGTAGTAGTAATAATTGGAGATTATTTAATTGTAGGTATTGTGATTGTAAATATAAAGGTAAAACATGCATAAAAAGTTTGGATGTAGATGAAGGGAATATTTTTGATTTAAAACAATTAGAACAATGGGGGATAAGAGCCGGAGCATCATTCAGTAGCGATATTATCGGTGGTTCAACAGCGTTATTTCCCTGCTCTGATTATTTGATTCAAAACTCGGATTATCAAGAAATAATTAACCCTGACAATCCTGTTTACACAGAAAAAGAACGCCTTCAATTTACTTTAGACCTGTTCACTCAAAATGAATTAGTGCCGATTTTCAATGATGAAGCCATTACGGAGCTTTATAAAAAGCTATATTTTGAAAAACCACAATTAGTAGAGCAGCTGCAGGAGCTGGAAAATCAAATCAAGCAGTTGCAGACAGTTACGTTGCTTTCATCAGATTTTGATTACACAGCGTTGCTGGCAAAGTATGATCTCAAGGCTATTGATGATTCTCTCATCAAGTATTATCAGGCCGTGCAGCAGTGGTGCAGGGAGCTCATGGAAAAAGTGGATTATTACGAAGAACAAAAGGCTTCGGTAATCAAGGATTTCAATTTAATCAGCCTTAAGCTTTCTAAGAAATATGAAGCTAATCCCAACCTTACGGAAGCAGAAAACACCTTACTGTGCGACAGACAACACTTCTTTCAGAAAAACTTTTCTTTGGGAATGAACAGCGTTAAAACAAAGCTTTTGGCTGTGAAGAAACAGGCAGATGCTTTAGAATACAGAATTGATGAAATTGATGAGGGTGAAAATTCTCTTCGTGAATTGGCAGAGCTGGAGCAGGAAAAGAGAGCAAGCTTTGCTTTCTTAACGGAAAATACGGCCAAAATCATCAAAAATGCTTTGCGCAAGATTGAATATTTTGAGGCAAACCATACCTTCGTCATGAATGCTATCAATATCTGGGAGAATTGGACTGAAGGCTATAGAGTTTTCAAAACAACCTATAAAGAAAATATGAAAAATGACTGCGAAGATGATGGCATTGAAGAAGAAATATGGTCTGCCTGGTATCAGGATTGGCAACAGTTAAGATATGCGATTGAATTAAAAATGCAGCCTGTTATTGAACGTGGCTTGCGCGGCTCTATGCCGACGAATAAAGAAGTCAAGACATCTGTCCCTGAACAGCTTATTCATATTTTAGATGATTATAAAAAGCAGATTGATAAGTTTTACAAGGAAGAACGCAAAGGAATTTATCAGAAATTTGCTTTTCAGGCTGGTGGCGATTTACAGGAGAAGTTTGAAACAGAAAGCAGTCTTTACAAATTTGTGGCGATGCTTCAGTCAGAGCTGCAGGATATTATCTTCAACTGCAAGAATGCAGAAGACAGAGTTTGGATTTTGAATTGGGCAAATAGCTTGCTTGATATTCAAATTGACGAAGTTTTAAAGTTTGTTGCCAATAATGATTTACAGAAAATATCTCACACCATCTTAGATGAGTTTGCTGCTTTGAAACAAAAGAATTATGATATCTACCTTGCAGATGCTAAAGCATATAGTGAAGAAAAGGCAAGGCGTGAAAAGGCGTATAATTCTTTGATTTTCAAAATGCGTAAGGATTTGGCTAAGTAACAAAGGAAGTAATGGTTTATGGAAAGCGTTGTTCCGCAGCTGCCGATAACTGATGCAGTATTTACTGAAGAAATTTGGGTGCAGAAGAATCCTGTAATGGGTGACCATATACGCGTAAAACGTATGCATGGTATTTATACGCATCATGGTATCTATGTTTCAGACAATGAAGTAATTCATTTTACAGGTACAGATGATGATAGTATTATGGATTCATCGAAAAACAGGGTTATCAGTTCAGATTTAAATTTTTTCCTCAAAGGCGGCGAGCTGGAGGTAAAAGAATATACTGATGAAGAATTTCAGGACCTGTATGCACCGGACCAGATAGTTGCTTATGCACGTAGTTGTCTTGGTGATGGCGATTATAATGTAATTTTTAATAATTGTGAGCACTTTGCTAATGTTTGTACTCTTGGAAGGTTTAGAAGCCACCAGGTAGAGCGATTGTTTCAAAATAAGGAGAGTGATGATATGGGAATCTTGGGTAGCATAGGTAGATGGGTTAAAGGATTTTTCGGTGGCAGTTCTAGTAGTGGTGGTAGTCGCTCGACAAACTCAACAGTATATGAGCCCGATAAGGTAAGGATAGCTGAGATTGAGCAGAACACAAAAATCAGATTAGCCACTATGGAACGCGAACGTCAGGAGCTTATGCATAAGGCGCAGCTGGAGTTTTTGCAGGCGCAGCACGATTGTGACGAAGCACTTGTGCAGGCAAAGGTGAAGGGATTTGCTGCGACAGCTGAGATGATCGTAAGAATGCAGTCCAAGCTGACCGAAATTGCAGAAACACGTATGGAAATTATCGAAAAAGGCTCATTGCCTATTGTAAAGGATATTGAAAAATTTTATGATGAGTTGGGTGATAAAGTAAAAGCAGATAACGATGAGTACAATATGGAAAAACTCCCAGCGTTATTAGCAATCTTGGAAAAATATGAGATTGATTCGCCTGCGCATAAGCTGTATCAAAAGCGTATTGAAGACGATATGAGATTGCAGGGTGAGTATTACATGAAGCAGTTGGACAATATTGCGATACGTCAGCAACAGGTTATTGATGGCTTTATCAAAAGTAAAAATAGCATTATAGAACAAACAGGTATGCTTACAAAAGAACTGCTGGCGAGCGTACAGAAGCAAACGTTAGAGCTTAGTCAAGGTGGAGAGACAAGCTTAAAGGAAATACAGCAAAAACAGCAAACGCTTTTGTCAGGTCAGAAACCGCTGGCTTTAAGCGAAGGCAAGCAGGATGAAGTAAAAAATGAATAACTTCAATTTTTTCTAAATTGGCTGATTGTATAATGAAGTTGCACACTTAAGAAAATAAAAAATCCATAGCAGCTTCGCCTATGTTAGAATTAAGTTAGTACACATAACACCAAAAGGAGAAGCGCTATGGATCAACTTAATTCTATCACACAGCATCAAAAGGGTCTTACGAGGAATGCGTAATAATTCAGACCAGAATCAAAGACAAGTACTCTCCAAACAAAATTGTTGCCGAACTTGGCTACTCGCCCAACACTGTACGTAACTAAATCAAGCGTGGCACAGTTTCGCTTTACAGCGGTAACGTTCAGCGTTATAAGGCAGAAGTAGGCTAGGTCAATTATAAAGCTAACAGAGGCAATTCCTGCCGTCGCTGTGAGTACATAAATAAGCTTGAGTTCATTGAATACGTCGAAAAACGTTTCTTCAACGATGCTATTTCCGTAGATGCCTACCCCCTATTCATCGTAGGAAAAAGGCAGTAACGAGAGAGATAACCGTTTAGTACGTCGCTTCATAGCTAAAGGCAAGCGTATAAGCGATTATGGTCTGGATGCTATTGCAAAGATTAATAACCTTCCTCGTAAGATATTAGGCTACAAAATCCCTGATGAGTTGTTTGAAGCTAAACTGGATGAATTTATGCAATTTAATTAGGGGAAATGTGCAAATTGTTCTTGCAATTTATGGCAAAATAAAAACGAAAAATCCGTTGATAATTTCTGGAAGACGGTATATAATGAAATCAATAGAAAATAAAAACGAAAAAACCGTTTTTAACTGGATGTGATACAATGAAAATACTGCGGATAACTGTGAATGGTTTGCCTTTATTTAAACAGGAGTTGGATCTTTTATTTTATACTCAACAACGAGTTAGTGAAGATGACAAAGAAAAACTCTATAAGATAGAGCCTAATTATTACCTGCATACAGCTTGTGCGTTTATTGGTATTAATGCTTCTGGCAAAACTTCTGTATTGAAGGTAATTAATTTAGCTTTAAATATTTTGCGTAATGAACCTATCAATCATGTTGAGTCGAGGAATATTCTTGGCGGTTGCGAGAATGCGTCGTTTAAAATTTGCTTTTTTGATAACAAGCGTAATATTTGTTGTCTGGAAACTGTTGTTAAATCTAAAAAAGCTAAAGCAGGGGGATATGTGTATTCTATAGTTGAAGAAAAGCTTTGGGAAAAGCCTGTCAGCAGCGTTAAATCTAAAAAATACCTTACTGATTTTTCTGCTATTAGTCCAATAGCAGTAAGAAATACAGAAGAGGCTTATCTGCCTGATGATGTAAGCTTTATCATAGCTCATAACAAGAAAGCAAATGATAGGATAGATGTATTTAGCCTGCTTTCATACACCAACATTAATGTCCTTCCGTTTACTGATGATATTCCGTTAGAAGTCATTACATTCCTTGATCCTACTATTGAAAAGTTATGCTTTGAAAAAATTGAAGATAAGGCGTTAATTCATTTGAAGTTTAAGGGAGAGGAAGAGCTTATTTTAAATAATGCGGTAGAACTTGAGCAGTATCTGTCTTCTGGTACTATAAAAGGCATTATTACCTTTTCTATGGTCAAAGAGGTCTTGACATCAGGAGGCTATCTTTTGATTGATGAGCTTGAAAATCATTTTAACAAAGAGATAGTTGTCACACTTATGCGCTTTTTCATGGATAGCAGTCTGAATAAAAATGGCAGTACGCTGATTTTTACGACCCACTATCCGGAATTGCTTGACGAATATGATAGAAATGATGCCATCTATATTGTAAGAAACCGCAATGGTATTACTGCTGAAAATCTAAGCTATATTTTAAAGCGCAATGATATAAAGAAAAGTGATGCTTATCAGAGCGGCTTTCTTGAGGGCACTACTCCTGCCTATGAAGCTTATCTACGCTTAAAGAAAAATTTAGCTGCTTCGTTAAAGTGAAGGGGGCAGTTAGATGAAACTAGCAAAATATAAGGCTTGTATCTGTGAAGGTTCTGCTGAGTCAGCAATTATTGATATTTTGGTTGATAATAATTTGTTGATTTTCACACGAGAGGAAATGCTGGACGAAAGGGTTATCAGATGCAGAAGCGCGAAAAATTTTGAAGAAAGATACTTACGCAAAGGCTTTGATGAACCAATTTCTGTTATACGCATTTTGGATTCTCGTAGAGAAAGCTTTAAGCTAAGCAAAGCTTATGCTTATAAAATAGATGTCGTCAACGTGATTACTGCTCCTGAGATTGAAATGCTGATTATTCATAATGAAGGAGCATATGAACGCTTTAAGCGTTCCGGGAAGAAACCTAGTGAATTTTGCAAAATGGATTTGCGCATGGGTAATGTAAAGGCATATGATTTTGTGAAAGATTATTTTTCTAATCCTAAAATTTTAGTTGATGCTATAAGAGAATACCGCAGGGTTGCTAATATTCCTAAGGGGGAGTACAGTTTGGCAGATTTGTTGAAATAACAAATACAAGGTATAAAGTGCCTTTTGTTTCTGTTGTTCCTGTTATTGTTCCTCTCTGTTCCATATATTTGTGGTGCAACCAGAACGATTTTAAGAGAATTTCACAGTGAATAAACACTATATATAGTGGTAAATTTAATATAAGCACCACAAATTGTGGCTTGGGCATTTTTGCTAAATCGTTAGACGGTTTACCCCGTGCGTGGGTTCGAATCCCACCCACTCCGCCAACACTAAAAAGATGGGGATTTTGTCAAATCTTGTGGTAGTCGCTTTACCATTTGTGTGGTTACTGCTATCACGTTTTTGTGGTTAGGCTTTGTCAAATTTTGTGGTAATTGCTTTACCAATTTGTGGTTTAGAGGAG